>Ga0005234J37281_1006233_pt1 | contig 100845 bp, 1 predicted proteins | sample SaaInl072_150m_B_FD_37281 | JGI IMG/M metagenome (IMG submission 37281)
GTGGAATTCCTACAACAAGAAACTTATATATTTCTTCTAATTCCAAAACAAAATTACAAACAAATTACGTGCCCGTGTTCACGTTCCAAATTTTTTATAGTTTGCTTCCTTCGATTTGCTTTTACTGTGTTATTGCCGGTAAACTCAAAGACATTCAAGTGATTTATAATTGAAGCCCGATCATCGGCGCTTCATTTTTTCCCCTTCCTCCTTTTTTTAAACAAAGGGGAAACTTTTTTTTACTGTGTTATTGCCGGTAAATCAATCAAGGGGAACGCTTCCGATTTCACCGAATTCTTCATCGCCCTATTGTGAGAGGAACAACGTGTTTCAAAAAAGTACAATGCCGAACATGTCGATCACATCGTCCCGCCGCACAAACTTTGCAACCGTTTTCATGATTGTTGCGATCTTTTTGTTCGCCTCGTTTCGTTCGGGGGAATCGAACCATCCCAACAGATTTGTGCCCGGTAATGATTATTACCATCTTCATGAATCTGATATCTCCGGGTACAACTGTCCGGAGGGTTCCAAAGTCAACCAGCGTGCTCCCAAAGCGTCGACCGCATGTCCCGCTGGATCGGACCCGGCCGTCGTTATAAATTGGGGGTATGTTGGACAAAAACCCTCAACCGGCACCTCTTCAGGAATTTTTCAATCGTTTGGTAAAACCAACATGAGGGTCCACCGAAACAAAAGAATGTGTTCGTCCGAGGCAGGAAACTTTCATACGGGGGAACCGGACGATCCGTACCCATTGTTAACGCTTGCGCAAGGCAGTGATGTCATCAACCGTATGCTGAAAAATAAAAAAGTCGTCCAGGCTTGGGGGCACGCGATGGGGGTGATGTGTTCAAGAGGAAGACCACGTGTCCGTCTGACACTGAATGCAGATGACGACGAAAGACGCACGATTATGCCAAATACATGGACCGACGAGGAAAATGCATTGGGCAGTGCTGAATTTACGTTTCAACCGCCGTGTCTTGAAAAGGACGGTTCAAACGGCCATGCCGGCTCTTACGATGGACGTTTGATCGAGTACAATCATCCGGGTGGAAGTAAGACGTACGGCCTCTGTTCGATGGCAGACCGCAAGTGGGATTGCCACCATTCGCCCGATTTTGATACCGGAAGCCCCGTTGTTGGTGATCACTACACGGTCAACGATGGGTTGAAAGCTTGGAATCCAGCGGGTGTAAATACGTTTAAACTTGAACTTCATTGTGGTGATGATGTTGGGACGTCCGTGTTTGCTGCGGGTGTGGGGTCGGATTCGTGCACAACGACACAACAGCATTGGATATTACGAAGCATGTACACCTATTTTAAGGCGATTCAGGTATATCGCAAACAAGCAGGATGGGCGTGTCGATGTGGGCAACCAAGATCTCATATGTGGATCGGTGGCTCGATTGGGGGTTATGAGACTACCAGAAGTGCGATTGGGCGGATAAATACAAACAGTGTTACTGAACTGTGTCCCGCGGTCTCTGGTTACGAGCAATGCGACATTGGTCATGGTGCTGGTACAAGTGGGTGCGCGACAAATCCACAAGATACAATTGGGCGGTACGTATCCATTACCAATCCAAAAATGTTAAAATGCCAGAACGGGCCGATAGCAGGAAGTTACGTTGATTATTCAGTTGTGAAAGCTCGAAGGTGTTCAAGTTGGTCAACGCAGCCCTTGTACTCTCACCAGTACGAAGGTTGCCCAAAATGGACGGACCCGGGTAGAGGGAATGACTACAGAATTTTTATTAATGGTCGAAACCAAGAAACTGATATCACACGTAATGGCCATGGCCCAAGGAAAACAGGTGATTACCAGAGTGGTTTTTCATACATATCGGAACATGTGCATTCTGGTTGGGGTTATAACAGATTTACTGAGCACGGGGGCCATCTTGGATGGTGGCACGGGAACGGCGACCGAAAGCACGGAGCAGGTGGGAGAAATTGGCATCCTTGGGGCCCTGTAAGACCCGTACCATCCCGTTATGGTCTTCCAGTGGGCAATGCTTACCATTACCACAAATACACCCACACTGCCAACCATCGGAGTCAATACCACTATATTACGGGCAGAAGTTGGTGGAGTTGGAGCTGGGCTTCTGCTTACAAAAACGACAAGCATATGGTCGGCAATGGCGATACCAAAAAGGGATGTTACGCGGCCAACAGAAGGTACAAACCCGGCAAATACAGAGTTCTGCTTGGTACACAACAAGTCTGTACCAATTGGGTCCCTAAACACTATCAAATTCGTAGCAGAAAAGATTATCGTCAGGGTATTAAATATGAATACCTACGAGAACCCACAATTACACACCATTGGACCGCCACAAGTAAATGGGAGTTGCAACCAGCAGCGCAAGACAATGTGGTGTTTCCCATTGCAGCAGTTGAAATCACCCTGTGTACCAAAGAATGGACCTGTCCTCCTGGCACATGGAAAGATGGTTCAAGTTGTGTTAAATGTGCCGCTGGTACATATCGTCGAGCAAAAGATCCAGAATTAAATGGTTGTAAACAATGTTCTGCCGGATATATTGAAAAGGGGTCATCGGCACTTCGAGATGACGATTGCCAAACCATGTGCCCGGCCGGTAGTTATTGTTTGGCAGGTGCGTTTGAGGGTTCCAGTGATAAGGTACTCCCCTGTCCACGAGGTAGATACTGCTCCAAAGGTTCCAGTTCCGATGAGAGTAGATGCCATGCTGGTTTTGTTTGTTACAAAAATTCGATCGATGGTCAAGGACGTGCCAAACCGGGGGATGAACCCCGTAAATGCGAAGCGGGTTACTTTTGTGCTGCTGGCAGTCATTCAACCAAACAACGGCAGTGCCAAGCGGGTTATTATTGTCCACGAGGTACAACCACGCAGATCAAATGTTCCGACGATGCCAAAGAACGTTTTAGTAAATATTGTTTGGTTGGGCAGTCCGTGCCGAAAGACATTCCTGATGGATTTCGTGGCACGGGTTGGTCCAAGTCAAGAAAAACGTTTGCCGGTGCACCAGTTAAATGCTCTCCTGGTACGTATTGTAGTAAACAAATGATTCAAGATGGTACAAACGTCGATACTGGTATGCCTGAGAACAACAAATGTGCTGCTGGTCGTACGGGATGGTCGGCGGGAAACAGATACAGTACCTGTGATGCAGAATGTCCAGAAGGATATTTTTGTGCTGCAGGTACCAAATTGCGTTGGCCTGCGAACACCGCGGCATTGAAGGTGAAATGGGCCAGAATCACATGTGGTATGGCAGCTGGTAAAACTATTGTTAAAACCGATCGTTACACATCGAATTATGCAGCTTCTGTTTATTGCCCCGCTGGAACAAGTGCGAAAAAGACCGTTGATGCTGGTTTTTACAGTGTTGGTCCCGCGGATGCTTCCGGAAGTATATTGCAGTGTCGTAAAACACCGGGTAAAAAATGTAGGGGTGGGGGTAGTGTACCCATGTGTTGCTGGCGTGCAGCACATGGTCATGCCGATGATAATTATATTCAGATTCGAGTTGGTCAAAAAAAATGCGAAGCCAATTATGTTTGTCTCGAAGGTGTACGTGCACCAACGTTGAATTTTGAAGATGTTTCAAAAGTTGATTCATGTGGTGGTGAAGCATTCAAAACCGTTTCTGCCATGGTTGCAACACCCAATGACGCTGTTTTAACAGAAGTTAAACCGTCGGTCGACGGCCAAATGTATCGATTTCATTATTTAGATTCACGTGATCAACAAATATCTTTGGACATTGATACTAAAGTACCAGTAACGGTCAGGTCGGACAGCGATTTGTTTGACAATCCTGTGTATACGATTGTGGATGAAATTTCAGGATCGAGCCATTGGCAATCGGAAGATGTAGCGCAAAATAACGTTATCTTGGGATTAATTCGTTTAAAAGACAAGAAAGCAATTCGTTTTCCAAGAATGGGTGGTTCCAATACACGTGTATTGATCATTACAGCAAAACGAGCGATTACTGCTGCACCTACTGTCTACATTAAAACATTGAAACCCTGTAAATTGATTGTTACTTTAAGAAATTCAAATGATCGTCCAACGGTTCCAGCAAATCAGATCAGATCCATTGACGAACAGTCTGCCCAAGATTTATTGGTGCAGACTCCCATTGATGCCGACGATGAAGATGAAGGACAAGGGTTAATTTTTACATTGGTACAAACCAAACGCGGTGATGTTAACCGCAACGCAAAAGACACACCCAATAAAAACGAGGTCGTTGGTGGTACCAGTCAACCTTTTGTGGTTGGTCAATGTAGTGGTATTATTAAAGTCAAAGATGATGTATTGCGATATGACTTTGATCAAATGTTGGATGATGCAGGAATTAAGAGTGGTATTCGTCAATATAAATTAATTATCCATGTGGAGGATAAAGATGATGATGATCAAGAATTTTCCACCGGAGTACCAATTTCGCAGGATGGTACCACGTGTAATTATAAAAATGGCGATGGTCTTTCCGTGGGTTATTGTCAAAAGCGCAGTGAAGAAGCTACTATCACCGTTGATATCATAAATCGTAATGACGCACCTGTTGCAACTGAAACGGATAATGATTTCAGCATTGGTGAAAATGCAAATGTTGGCACAAAGTTAACTGTTGGTGGTGGTGGACGTGATAAAGGTGGAAACACACATACGGGTAACAAACCAGGTTCTATCAAATTTACAGATCCAGACCTGGAAGATACACATACTTTTCGCATTATTAGTTTAGATGATCACGATGCTTTTTCATTGAATTCTAAAACGGGTGAATTGTCACTTAAAAAAGCAGTTGATTTTGAAAAAAAATCTACATATCGTCTTAAAGTTTCTGTGGCTGATTCCGGTGGATGGCGAAACAATCCGTTGTTTGTTGAAACGTGGATTAATATTCAGGTGTTGGACCAGAATGATGCACCAAGGGTTCAAAATTCCAAAACCGGTGAAATTGACGAAGAATTGGCCATTGGTTCGATAATAATCTCAGATTTATTTAAAGGTGGCGAAGACATTGATGCCATCGCAGAGAATCAATTTGATACATTTAAATTTAATGACAACGACGGTGCTACTTCCAACGATGGTAATTTGAAAATTGTGGGTGTTGAACTTCAAACAAATAAAATATTGGATTTTGAAACATTGGATACGGATGAAGATGGTGAATATACTAAAATGTATGAAATCTATGGTATTGATAAGCAATCCAAAAAATCGAACATTATGAGAGTGTATATCACAGTCAACGATGTGAATGAAGTGCCTGTCAATTTTGTTGATTATACTATTCATGTGGATGAAAACGAAGCAAAAATGAGTGCTTGTTTAGAGTCCGATGATACCAAATGTCTTCCCAGTGAAGTGATAGGAGGTTCTACTCCATTGGACTTGGACCGTGATCAAGCATTAAAATATTATTTTGATGACACCTCGGCTCACACTGATGTGTTTTCAATTGAAGAAGATTCCGGTTTGATCAAAACGATCAACGCTTTGGATTTTGAAACCACTGCTGAATATACGTTAAAAATCACTGCGAAAGACAATGGAAAACCACAACAAGAAAAAACTGTTGATGTAACTGTGAAAATCAACGACATCAACGAATCACCCACAGTAAAGGAAAGCATGGACAAGGAATTTAAGTTGGCCGAAGATAAAACAGCAGGTTTTGAAATATTTACTACAGATGCCGAGGATCTAGATGGTGACGACACAACAATTAAATATGAAATTCAAGCTGGTAACGAAGAAGACATATTTGAAATTGCTGAATCAACTGGTGTTGTAACCGTTAAAGTTAATTCATTGGATTTTGAAGATGTGAATGAGTATGAATTGACCATTCGTACTACTGATACACGAGATGCAAAGGAAATGGAATTATACACTGACGAAACGATAAAAATTAAGTTGGAAGATATTAATGAGCCACCCAGTATAAATTACGACACTGACGATGACGGCCTTTCACTTGAATCCATCTCTCGTTCCGTTGGGGAAGGTCTCGGGGAGTATACAAAAGTTGGCAAAAAATTAACTTGCATTGATCCTGATTCGAGTGATTCTGATGATGATGGTGGGTGTACATCAACGTGTACTGTTACGGGCCATATAATAGCCACCAAAGATTCTTCTGGTTGGGTGTTTGATGGTAATGATTGGTCGAAAGGTACTGTTTTTGAATTGGACAACATGCAAATACAAGTAAAAAGTGGTGCAACTGTGCCTGATTACTTGCCAAGTGATGAGGAAACGCATGCTTTGTATATTCAAGTACAATGTGAAGACGAAGGCGGTGAACTATCAGCCGAAGAAAAGGTACTCATTGAAATCAATGAATACAACGAAGCACCTGTTGTCGAGTCTGTTGAATTGTGGTTGTTTGAAAACACACCAAAAGGTACAAAAGTGGGACCAAAAGTATTGGCGACCGATGATGAAGTGGATTTAGGTTTACAAACATTATGGTATACAATAACTGATGGAAACAAAGACAAATATTTCATCATTGACAAATTAACTGGCCAAATAGTGCTTGATACGGACGATCTTGATTACGAAGCCAAAGAAGAAAATGACGAAGCCTACTTTACATTGACGGTGACTGTCGAAGATGATGATTCCAAAAATCCTAAATCAACCGATGCTGAAGTTAGAATCAATATCATTGATGTAAATGAAAAACCGGATTCCTATAAAAAATGGGAACATCAAATTGATGAAAATCTTGCAAGTGGTGCACAGGTGGGTGATAGATCGGTCTTGCTAGACGACGATGGTAATTTGCGTGATTTAGATCCAGACGCCAAGCAAGATGACACTATTACAGTACATAAATTTGTGACTGGTGTAGAAAAAGAAAAGTTTAACGTTGATTCCGAAGGAACGATTACAGTAGCTGAAGACAATACCTTGGATTATGAAACCAGAAAAGAATACAAGCTGTTTCTTGAAGTTGAAGAACCAAAATTTACAGCTTTATCAAAAGATTATCGTGGTACACAATTTAAAACGCGTGATGGACACATTTGTCAAGCATGGGCAGATCAAAGTCCACACAAACACTCCTATGCCCCCACCGATTACCCCGATTCTGGTTTAGATGAAGTGACTGTCAATGATGCAGATGGCAATGATAAAACCGTCAAAATTCATCAAGGTGTTTGCCGGGATCCTTCCAACAAGAAACTTCTCTGGTGTTATACTACTTCTGCAAAAGTATGGGATTATTGTGACGTTCAATTGGTAGCTAATATTGAAGTAACAATCAAACTCAAAGACCTGAATGAAGCTCCTTCGTTAAAAGAACCAGAAGCGGAATTGACCGTTAAGGAAGATGCGAACACCGATGAAAATGTTGGTAAACCAATGAACGGTAATGATGAAGACGAAGGGGATGAAATTGAATACTCTTTAGTCGCTGGACAAGATGCCGACGGTAGATTTAAAATTGTCAAATCATCCGGTCAAATTCAAGTTGCGAAAACAAATGCATTTGATTACGAAGCAGAGGGTGGTACCAGTCATGAAGTTACAGTGGAATGCAAAGACAACCATGGTGTTGCTACCACAGTAGTGACACAAATTCGTGTCGTTGATGTCAATGAAGAACCAACCGTTTCAAACATGGATCTCTCTGTCAGTGAAGATCTTGTAGAACAAAAAGTTTTTGCTACATTGACAATTGAAGATCCAGACGCAAACAATGATCATTCCTGTAAAATTACAGCGGGCAATGATAACGATGCTTTTGCTTTGAACAGTGCGGACCATGGCTTGACCGTGAACAATGCATCCGCCATTGATTTTGAAAGTGGTAAAAGTTCGTATACGATCAATGTTGAATGTACAGATGATGGTGGGTTGGATGCTGCCGCACAAGTTAAAATTAATATTACGGATGCAAATGAAAATCCTTCGGTCACAGACATGTCGGTCACTGTTGACGAAAACGCACCCCGTGAACTGCAATTGGCCAAAGGAAGTGATGTCGCCATTGAAGACGAAGACGAGAATGGCGATGTCACTGACCATACACTTGCTATTGTAGGCGGTGACCCAGGTCACATGTTTGCATTGGATGGACGCGCCATTAAAGTTCGCGGTCGTGGATGGTTACATAAAATTGATGAAGACAGTGACGAATACAAAACCCCACGAATGGTCACTAAACATTCGGAGATTGGTTCCTCCGTCACGTGCCCCACGGGTGAAGTCATTTCTTTTGGTTTTAAGTCTCATTTTAGTATGAAAAGTGGTCTGAATTATGCAAAAGACGTTCGATTGGTTGGTGCCAAACATGTAAAAGAATCGAATGGTCAAATCCATCAAAAAATGACCAATGCAGCATTTCGTCAATTCACATTGGGTTACTACGGGAATGGTGCAGATGGCAGTGGTTTTGAAAATGCTAATTTTGCCGCCGGTGGTGTGACGGGTACTACGAAACGAGTTCCGGCTGCACCGTGGAACGGATGGAATTGGAGAAACGGTGCTGTGTACGTTGTTGCGTCTGGTGATCAAGCTTTCAACAATGGTTTAATGACCGAAAGTTCCAACAAATATTATGTCGCGCTCAAGGGCCGCGGTGCAAGAATTGAACAAAAAGTTACCAGTATACCTAAAAATGCTATGGTCACATTGAGTTTTGGGTTGGCCGCTAAAAGCAGCAGTTCAACCCTTCAATTTTTGAATGTAAGAGCGTATGGCAATAAAAGAATTCAAGTTTTTCCAGAAACGGGTGGTCTTTATAATCCGGGTATGTTTATGAGCAATGTGGGTTTGGCCAGATTTGGTACCCCATATTATTGGTCCACGACGGGGAGTGTTGCCGTTGTTCGTAATGGCAATGAAGCATGGGGTGGGTTAACAAACACGAACACGGGTTGCATGTATTACGCAGGTATCCAAAACAAAGGATCTTCATTGCGTCAAACCGTTTCCAACTTGCCAATTGGTGCTAAAATGACATTAAATTTTCATGGTGCCTGTCCTCCAAATCATGCTACATCGAAACTGTTGGTCAAAATTAATGGTGTCACTACAGGAACGTATGCATGTTCCTCCAGTTGTGGTACCGATCAACTCTGTGATACCGGGTTTTACAATGTGGATGTACCTTTTCAATCAAATTCAAAAGGAAATGCATTAATTGAATTTTACAATGATTCTCCCTTGGGTGATTATTCCATTTTGATCAGTGATCCAAACATTCGTCTCCCATCTGCCGGTGCTGTCGTTTCTGCCAAAGGTGGCCGTTCGTGCGATCAACGGTGTGCCGACGATGGTCTCACTGCCTTAAAAGCTCATTCAAAAGTTGACAGTGAGGTTTCGGACACTATCTGTAATGGTGGTTCTATCGATTCAGGCAAGAATTTAGAATTTGGTGACGAAAGCAAATACACTGCGTCGACTTCTGATTTGACGTCCACTGGTGGTTGTTGCAAATGTGGTGCCGCACCTGCCCACGTGCCATTTGATGCTTCTGGTGACACAACGGAATTTCGGCGCCATTCAGTTACATTTCAAAATCATGGAAGAAGTGGAATGCTCATTATTTTTGAAAATCAATCCCCAGACACCACGGGTGAATTGTATTTAGACAATCCACAAATCAAATGGAAAGAGGGTCCAGGTCCAACCTCAGATGCAAACATTGAACTTGGTCTTGCTGATTCAAAGGAGTTCGTACCCTCTTCCCTGGTAGTTTCTCCAGTCGCCGGTGCCGCTTCGTGTGGCACTGTTGCTTTAGAGCGTTGCGGTTCTTGGAATGCCAAAAGTAAAGCATGTTCTGAGTACCATACAGTTGCTACGTTTGAGCAGAAAGAGGAATTTGTATTGAACAAAATGCAAGCTGTTGCCAGTCCTCGTTGGCGCATTAGTCCGCTTACTAGTCTCCCCGTTCATTGGAGTGGTTATAAATGCAGTGCTGGTACTAATGCTGGCAGTGGTGTAAGTACGGCCAAAGAATGCCAATCTGTCTGTGAATCACAATCAACTTGTGGGTATTTTTCATGGAACACAGAAGGTGAAAGCGCCGATGCTGGCATTGAAAGGTGTGTCTGGTCGACCGATGCACAATGTGCAACAAAGACGAGTGCTAAATACGTCACGTACAGAAAACCTAAAACGTCAGTCGACGCATTGCTCTTTCCTTCCTCTGCTTCTAAAAAATATGTAAAGATAAGTGGCGTCGGTATATTAAACGAGGAATTTTCAACTTCCTTTTGGGTCAAAGCAACATCACTCGATGCTAGTGGGACTATTGTTTCGAAAAACGATGGTGCAGGATGGCATGTTAAACTTAAAGAGGGCAAACTTTACTTTGGCGGTATGAATTCTGCTTGGGGTACATCAGGTATTGAAATCAATGTTGGGCAATGGCATCATGTCACAGCCACGTTTTCTAAAAGTGGTGCCAAAGCAGGTATCTATTTGGATGGGGGTAACAATAATCGAATGAATGTATACGATGATCTCACTGCGGAAGGTAATGTTGCTCTCACGGATGCGAATGATCCTGTCCTTGTTGGTCGAGGTGAAAGTAAATTGTCTGGTGTTCGACTTGCTGGGGTTGCGGTTTATGAAGAAGCATTAACCGCAGAAAATGCCAAAGCCTTGTTTGAGGGGACAGCAACACCAGCAAATGTTGGCAACACCAAAATTGTTGTACTGGTTGATGGGGTACTTGCCGGTGGTACTATTTCTGATGGCAGTGGTAAAAATGTTGCTACAATTGACGTACTTCTCCATGTTCCATTAGATGGGTTCGCATCGGCTATTACAAAAATGACAAGTGTTGAAGATGGAAGTCCAACTTCAGACTTGGTGTTAGCTGCCTCTAATTTAAAAAGTTGTGGTATGTCTATTAACATACAAGCCGCAACCAGTGTGGATGCCAATTGCATTTATGATAACAATCGACATTGTGAACCAGGCATAAAAACGTGCACGCAAACAGCATGTAATACGCCGGGTGACGATGAAGCACGCATTTGGGCTTTGTGCCAACCCGAAGACAAACCACTTAATTTTGCCGTTTCGGGTTCATTGTCAAAATCAACGAATCATATTGGACAAGAATTGAGTTGCCCTGCGGGTTCTGTTATTGGTTTAGGTTTTGCTATTCAATCCACTAATGATCGTGGTGATTTAGATTCATGTTTCGAAAAAAATAACAAAGCCTGTAAAAAAGGTGCAACAAGTTGTTCTCAAATTGCATGTGATACACCAGGCGATGACATACAAACCATCTACTTGTGGTGTCAACCAAAGAACAATCTTCATGATTCATTGGTTGCTGTTGTTACATCGTCTGCTCCGGCAACATGTGAAGCTGGTATTAGTGGTAAAGTTTGCAATGATATTGAAGCGGGGCGTACTCTTCAATGTAAAGAAAACTCTGAAATCTTATTTGGATTTGGTATTCATCATACGTCAAGTGTGAAAGGTACAGAAAGTAGTGCATTGAAAAAAGATATGAACACTGTCTGTAAATACGGGGCAAGATCATGTTCTTTTCCGTATGGTGTTGATACAACAGGATCAGATGTTACTATGTTGTACGCAGTGTGTGCTGGTGCATTGAATTTTGAAGTGTCGCACGGTTATGAATTGATCTTGGAAGCAACTGATCCCAATGGTTTGACTGGGCGTGGTACTGTTACTGTCGTAGTGACGGATAAGAACGAACAACCACGTTTGGATGACCAATTACGTGAAATTAAAGAAAATTCCTTGATTGGTGCCACTGTTGGCAAACCTTGTGAAGCCGAGGACCCCGATGAAAACGATTTGTTGTTTTATACTATTACTGGTGGCGATGGCATGGATATATTTTATATTATGAAATGTACTGGACAAATTCATCTTAAAAAAGATGAATTGAACTACGAAACTAAGAATTACTACAATTTATCATTGAGTGTTCGAGATGATGGTAGAAATCCAGATGATCTGTCTGATACGGCATGGGTTGAGATTCATGTTATAGATGTCAACGAAGCACCCAGTTTGTTTGATACGTCATGTACCATGTCTGAAGACAACGAAGCAACAAAACGTGAATTGAGCCATATACGTTTAATCGACGACAACACTGCGTTGGCAGGACGACTTGAATATAATTTTAATGGCAAATGGGGTTCAATATGTAATAAAAATTTTAACAACAACGATGCCAAGACCGCTTGTCGTCAATTGGGTTTGACGGGTGGTGTTGTTCAACAAACCATGCAATTGAGTGCTTTACCGATCTTAAGTTCTTCACCAATGGCGCGTCCAAACCCAGTATTTAATTTTGGCAATCAATGTGACGGTACAGAGGCTTCTTTGCGTAAATGCACTAATGGTGTCGGTGTTCCTCCAACGTGTGATAGTTCCAACGAAAATAATCTTGTATCAATATCATGTACCAACCCATGGCCAAAGATTTGTACGTTGTCTGGGCGTGAAAGGGATGAAGATGCTGGTGATACTGGTACATGGAAAATTGTAAGTGGTAATCCCGGTACTCCATGGCCATTGTTTGCCTTGGATGCTGCAACCGGTGCTTTATCCATCAATGAGTTGGCGACGGGGTTATCGAGATCAAATTTGTTGGATCATGAAGAAGAGGAAGTCGTTGACTTGGTCATTCGTTTCACGGATGCTGGTGACTTGTTTGATGAATCTGTTTTAAGTGTTATTATTGCTGATGTTAATGAAGCACCACACTTTGATGAAAATCCATTTCCACAAACTCGCAATGTCGCTGAAAATGCTGGTGAAAACACAGCTATTGGTTCCGCTCTTCAAGTTCATGATCCAGACGACGGTGATGAAGACGCATTGGTGTTTTCGTTGGAAGACGATTGCAATGGTATTTTTAAAATCGATGCTGTTTATGGTTTGATTACTGTTGCTACATCGTCCATTGATGGCACTTCTACGCTTGATTTTGAAACACAACAAAGTTATACTATTATTGCGCGTGTTGCTGATCCATCGGGCAGTTTTTCACGTATGGCAATACCAATTATTGTCAATGATGTGAACGAACAACCAATTCCGGATCCAGTACAATTGTACATTCGTGAAGATGCCGACGATGGCGATGCTCTTTCCAATGACCCTGATTCTACCATCGGGCATGTTCTTACCAGTAGCGACGAAGATGCCAATACATGGGGTGTTCATCAATATTCAATACTAGCTCAAACTTTTGACGTGTGGAACAACAATGTAGGTGTATTCGAAGCCACACCAACACAAATAGTGAAATATGATGCTGAAACCGGTGCGTTAGAATTAATCAAAGATGCTGGTTTGAACTATGAAAGTTGTGACGAGTATCAAATTACTATGCGTGTCACAGACGGTGGTGGGTTGATTAATGATTATGGAATTAAAGTAAAACTTGTTGACATCAATGAACCACCCATTTGGAGTGGTGATAAAAAAATTGATATTGATGAAAACGAACCTATTGGTGCTACTATTCATGAACCCAAACCTGATTTTATTGATGCAGCCGACGAGAACAAAATTGATACTCGAATACGTTCAATTACGGGTGGTGATGGTAAAGGATCTACTTACTTTGGTCTTAAAAATACGGATACAGACACTGTTCGTATTGAAATATTGAAAAATATTGATTATGAATATTTGAAAAAAAACCACAAGCTTACTTTTAAGATTACACTTGAATCGGTTGATCGTGGTATTGTTGGTGTGAAGGAAGGTGAACCAACGACAGCCTCACTCAAAGCCATACACATCATTGATGTAACCATTAAAGATATCAATGATGCACCTGTTTTTCCTTCCACACCAATACGATTTATTATGCCGGAGGATGAAGATGCTGGTAAGAATCTTGGTTTTATTGCCGCATTGGATCAAGATGGTGACGAGATTACATATTCAATCATTACTGGTGGTTCTGACAATGTCGGTAGTGATCCAAATCGTACTCCCGGTGTCTTTGATATTGATAGCAAAGGTCGAGTATATGTAAACAAAGCAATGCTGGTCACCACTGGCGATGTTATGATTCTGCAGATTGTTGCGGATGATGGTATTGTTCAAACAATCAAACAGATTGAAATTGAAATTGTGCGTCCGTCAAACAAGGCACCTGTCATCAATGACGCAAGTCGAATTGTGGAAGAAAACATGGTTTTAGTACCGCTTGGAAAACCCATTGTTTGTACCGATGATCCCAAGGACGTCGAACGCGGTCAACGTCTTACGTATGAAATTGTAGATGGAAACGAATTAAAATGGTTTGAAATCAATCCATATACTGGCCAACTTCAAGTGAGTGAAACGGCACAAATTGATTTTGAAAATGGTATCATTCAAGTGAAATTGACGGTGGAATGCAAAGACGATGGTTATGGTGAATTGTCGGACACTGCAATTATTACAATTGATGTTGAAAATATGAACGAACCACTTGTAGCACGTGACAGTCTTGGTTTTGCTCGAGTAGCGGAAAACCGCCCTTCTAATTACTTCGTCAATGGTAAATTTGAGCAAGGTCAAAACATTGGTGGTATGCTTCGTTGTCAGAGTAAATTTGCATGTGAGCATTTAATGGGTGAAGGCGAGGATAAATATTTCAGCCATGTAGAAATGAAGGAGGATGACTGCAGTGGTTGTTCCATTGTACCGGTTGTTGAATTTTCAACTGGTGTTGGTACACCCTTTTTCAAACAAGGGTACGCTCTTCGTTTTGCTAGCCCAACAAATGGCATATCCGAATCATCTAATTCTTACAAAGCATGGACTGGGCAGGAGATGGTTGTTTCGTTTCCAGCAACATTGAAAATCACTTTTGACATAAAAATCAGCAGCGACTATGGGGGCAATAAAGACGACAGTGTCATTGGTGTTCAATGTTACAAAAGTGCACCTCCAGCTGAAAATTGGGAAAAGAACACGTGTGGTACAATTGACATTAGCGACAGAAAATTGCCCGTACAGCGTGATGAGTGGACTACGTGGTCATCGACAATTACTTTGGAGGCAATGCCTGACCATTCAGACGCCATAATTGACTTGGATGGTGATGGTTGCACTGATCCACGCGAAGATGAGACAGCACGTTTGATTGAACTGAGCATCTTTACGCACGACAAATCAGATGAAGGTGAAATTTTGATTCATAACATTCGTGTCGTTGACGATAGTGTGGTTGGTAATGTCAATGGTTTTGACGACGTTGATCAAAAAGATGGGGAACTTGCATACTGGATCATGCCTATCACTGATTTCGATACTGAAGCAAAAAAATACCGAGAAGTGTTGACAATTGATACATCACCATTTCGTCTTCCCAAATCGTCGTCAAAAGGAGGTTACGGATTTGTATTAAATATTGAAAGCGGTAAACATGCCAATGAATTAGGATACGTCTTGAACTTCGAACAAAAACCCGCTCATACTTTGACCATCATGGCACAAGACAGTGGAGATCCTTCCAAACAGCCACCAAGAGCACCATATGTTGCGTATGGCACATATTCTGTATATCTCTGCAACCGTAATGATGCTCCAGAAGTGAATGATCAAAGTCGCAGCGTTTTTGAAAATACGGCGTTTGGTACAAAAATTGGAATGCCCCTCAAATTTTTGGATGAAGATGCTAATCAATTGATTACATTTGCCGTGGAAACTGGTAATGTTCCAAAATCTGTAGCTGCTAATATTTCACCCACCACTCTCATCTTTGACGGTCGTGGTTTTACCAATAAAAAAAGTAACACGTGGTACAGTGTGATGCACTTTTTAGTTCTTGGGGCTTTTGATGTTTCGGTGACCGGTAAATCAGGGCAGAAAACAGGGAAAACGTGTTTTGCTTCAAGTTCTCAAATTGGTAACATTGAATCTACTGCCGGCGAGACATGGTTTCCAGCAGTGGGTGAAACCACTGCGGGAAAACAATGGGTAAATTGGAATACGGGTAACAGTGGTCAATTAAATTTCCAAAGGGCTGAAACTCCTACATTGGGCAATTCTGATCATGTCACGGGGTATGCTGCTACTTACATTTATGCTAGAACTGAACGTCAAGTTACTTTAGCCGTTGGTGCAAACGATGGTATTAAAGTTTGGTTGAATGGGAAAGAAGTTAAAGCACTGAAATCAGATGTGTGTCGTCCAGAATACAGTCCTGAAAAACATATCAAACAAACACAAATCACACTATTGATGGGCGAAAATGTGGTCATGTTTAAAGTTACCGACAACACGGGGTCTTGGAATGCATACTTATCATTGGATAACATTGATGGTTTGATGGCAACGAGTGTGCGTATAAATGAAGAAGATCGTCTAATAGTAAATGCGGGTGAAAACTACCACAATGAAAAAACATTTTGGTTTGATCAAGATGAACCAAGTCAATTGATTGTATTTACTGAAAAATATTTGAACCATGAAATGCAATCAAGATTCAATTTAATTGTCAGAGCAACCGACAATGGCATTGGTTCGTTGTCAGACACTGCGCGCGTTGTTGTTGAAGTGAAAGATGTCAATGAACCTCCTATTATTTTAGGTACATTGGTGTCTACTGTGAATGAAAACATGTGTGGAGGAGGGCACCCTGCTCTTGAAACATGTACTGTCGCACATTTAGTGGGAAATTTGGATGCCATTGATTTTGAAGATGATAAAGATCAATCTTTGTCGTATACCTATCACATGGCAGAAAATAAATTATTTGAAGTAGATGGTACTGGTTCGGTGTTGCTCAAAGCAGGAAAAGCTTTGAACTACGAACAACAAACCGAACATTCGTTTTATATTGCAGTTCGTGATTCTGCTAGTTTAATAACGGGTGCCACTTACACTGTTCGTGTGGCAGATGTAAATGATCCACCAAGAGTTGTAGAGACAGATGTTTTTATTCGTGAAGACGCCAAACAAGGTGACAAGACATCTCGTTCCAAAAACGACGCCAAGAACAAAATAGCATCTCCTTTGTTAATCACAGACGATGATAAACCTGCCCAAATATTTCAATACCGTATTGCTACTCAACCTGTAGCGGGTATGTTTACTATTGGTTATACTACTGGACAAATTAAATTGGGCGACAAAGCTTTAGATTTTGAAACAATTACAAGTCACCAAATAACAATTGAAACCATTGATTGTAGTGGTGTTGCTGGTCCATGTGGTGATTCAGCCTGGAAACTGTTGAGTAACGATCATATTATCATATCTACCGTTGTTAGTGTACACGTTGTAGATGTGAATGAAGCACCTGTTATGCCGGATCAAACTTTTTCCGTCTCTGAAGATTTACCTGAATTTGGTCCTGTTGGAGCACCCATTGATGCAGCAGATCCCGACAGCAAAAACAGCGACCAAAAATTAGTGTTTACCATTAACAGTGGCAATGACTTGGGTTACTTTGTTATTGAAGCCTGTTCGGGGCAACTTTCTCTCGCCGAAGGCAAAGCTTTAGATTTTGAAGATATTCGTGTATTTAAAATTGATGTTGGGGTGGTAGACAAAGGCTATCTTGGGGATACTGGTATTGTAACTGTTCTTGTGGCCGATGAAAACGAAGCACCTGTCATGCCCGATGCTGGCCTGGAATTTGATGTCGATGAAAATTCAAAAGAGACTGAATTGGTGGGCAAAATGGATGTTACTCAAGTATTTGATCCAGATTATCCTGAATGGTCAACCAAAACCAATGGTGGTCTTAATTGTGATCTGTGGGACAACACTCTGACATCAGATGTTTCTAAAGAACGTTATGCCTTGACAGGTAAATTTTGTCGTGCTGCTGAGGGTCGTAAAAATGCTTGGTGTTATGTGACGGGTGGTGAAAAGAAAAATTGTGCGCACCAAGACGTGGAATATACGATTACTGGTGGCAATGCAGACAATACTTTTGCTATTGATAGCGACACTGGTGACATTTCTGTTGGTTCGGGTTGGCACGGGTTGAATTTTGAAAAATCTACTACGCGTTTAATATCCGTCAAAGGATGTGATAAAATGTCCGTCGATGGCGTTGCCATTAGTCCTTCAAACTTTCAATGGTCAAAATCAATCGTCCGTTATTCCCATACACCAATGTGCACCGAAACCATGGTAACCATCAATATTAATGATATCAACGATGCACCCACTATATTAGGACGTTCTCTTGTTCCACGTACAATTAATGAAAACAGCGATTCGGGTACTAAAATTTCTATCCCTTTACAAGCTACCGACGAAGATGGTGATCGTGTATATTGGAGGCTTACCGAAGATCATGGTATATTTCATATTGATAAGTATACGGGTGAGCTTTCTGTCAAACTTCAAACTTTGAATCATAAAATTGATTACGAAAAGAAAAATTTCTACATTGTTACTGTTCAAGCTTTTGATCGTGAAATAGCAACTGCTCCATCGGTGATGATAACTACAAAAACGTTTAAAATCAACGTTGCGGATATGAACGAAAAGCCGTCTTGTATTGATGCGGAATTTACAATATCGGAAGACGCCCCTGCTGGTAATTATGTTGGAAATTCAAGTAGACATGACTTAACAGATGAAGACAGTGGACAGACCTACAACTGGCAAATCACAGCGGGTGATCGTTTGTCTGCCTTCAATATTAATCCATCGACGGGTCAATTGTCTGTGTCCGACACAGAAAACGGTTTGGATTACGAAAAAACCAGTAGGCGTACATTTACGCTGTTATTAAAAGTACGGGATCTGTCAACACCGTCACAAAATGGACCCACTTCATTTTCAACGTCGTGTTCTGCCAAAGTAATTGTCACTGATGCAAACGATTCACCTGCATTCCATTTTTTGGCTACACCTGTACGCCACTTGGAAGAAACTTCAACAGCAACTGCAGGTATCAGTAGAGGTGTTCTTGGTCGTCCAATTACTGCCACTGATGCTGATCAAGATGATTCTATTCAATACAGTTTGGATCCTACTGCATCCTCTCCTTTTTTTACCATTGATTCAAACACCGGTGTAATCAGAACAGTAGCTTCTACTGTGTTTGATTATGAAATGTCTGGTCCAAGTGAATATGCTGTGACTGTTGTTGCAACTGACAACGGTACAAACACCGGTATTAATAAATTGTCTGCTGTACAAGTTGTTACCATCGCGTTGAAAGACATGAATGAATTTCCTATCATGGAGGACCAAGAGCGTGGAATAAGTGAAATTGCATTAAATGGTCAATATTTAGGTGGACCACTAGCCGCGTATGATTTGGATCTAAACGGTGGGCAAAAATTAATGTTTTCAATCAAAAACACTACTGAAAACCCTGATAATTTGTTTGCAATAACCAACTATGGCCAAGTGTATTTAAATCGTGGTCCCGAAACAGGTGTTTTAAATCCATATTTGCAATTCCCGGATACGTATGTACTGGATGTATGCGTAGAAGACAATGGATTCTCTGCACCCAATGTACAAGACAGCCTAAAAACTTGTACAAAACTTACAATTACTGTCTTGGATGCAAACCAACCACCAGTAATGATCTCGACCAAAATATTTACCTTGAGCGAAAATTCCATCGAGGGTACTACTATTGGCACACCCTTGGCAGGTACAGATCCCGATGATGACGCATTGACGTATACAATTTCACAAGGAAACGAAGCAAATTTATTCACGATTGATTCACAAACAGCCCAACTGACGGTAAAAAAGAATAATATCAATTATGAAAGAAGAGCATTATATCGTTTGACAGTTCAAGCCACCGACGACGGCAGTGGTTCTTTGTCAGCAGCAACCATTGTGGAGATACATATTATTGATGTTAATGAAGCACCTGTTTTGACCAGATCAGCGTGTTTCATGCAAGAAAACTCACCAGTTAATACGGTGTGCACACATAAACAAACAGACCCAGAACTATCTGAATTAGTGAAAGATGAAGACAGTGACGAACAAGCAAACTATGCTTTTGATTTAGGTTCAAACAAATTTAATGTACTTTCGAAAGACGGCTACTTTAAAATTGATCCTTTGACTGGCATGGTCAGTAGTGCAAACAGTTTGTTGAATTATGAACAATCTGCTCTTCGTCGTTACAAAGTAGTTGCGTTTGATAAAACTGGTCTTCGATCCAATTCCGTTGCATTCACTGTTGTGGTTGAAAACATAAATGATCAACCCATTTTACCCTCTGGCGTAATAGTGGAAGTAAATGAAAATTCAAATACAGGTACACGTGTTGGTGGAAGAATAGTTGCGACTGATCAAGATCTTACCGATACATTATCGTATTATATTGAAGCCGAAAACGTATGGTCGAAAAACATTCAAGCTGCTGATAAAATGTTTGTTCCTGCTGTACCAGCGGGTCTTTCCATTCCTGGATTAAAAGAGACAAGAGAAGTCAGTTTCTTGGTAGACGCAAAACAAAGTGCTCGAATTCAACTGCGTTCAGTAGCCAATGATGATCGTCGTAGTTACGATGTTTTAATTGGTGAAAAGGGCAATACACAATCCCGCATTAGACGTTGCGATACCAATGGTGTTTGCGCTGATTGCAGTATTCATCCAGTACCACCACAAAACGGTGGACTTGATTATGATTTCTATACGTCCAAGATGTATGAAAGCAATAGTTCTAATTGTGATCCAGTACGTACTACCGACGAATGCAACGCATGGAGCTCTTCCACTTTCCAACCATCTGTCCTGTCTGTCGGTGATTTTGGTGCCAAGGACGCGTTTGGCAATAAAAATTGCGATGATCAAACTACCGATGCTAACTGCGAAGCAACGTCATGGAATGGGCCACGTAAAGATGCATATTTTGAAATGGAAATGAACGATAAACGAAGCTTTAGTGTGTCTTCTATTGAAATTCCAACGGCATCGGCATCCTCAAATGCATTTCAATATGTCTTAAATCCATCCAATTTGGCGTATCATGTTGATTTCAACAAAAACGAATTTGCAGAAGTGTCGACAGGCGGTTATCAAATTGCTAATCTTGCACCAAATGGTGCTTTATCTAATTTAAAGATCGAAGGTGGTTCAAGAGCTTCCAACGTCGGCAATCAAAAAACACTTTCTGCACAAGAGAAAGAAGAAGGAAAGAATATGGGTATGATGATGCTGCCATTGATGATGGCGATTGATGGCGAAGAAGAAGGGAACAGTATGGCCAGCAGCAGCAGCAGTGGTAATACATTGATGGCATTTAGTGGGAAAATGCAAGGATCGACCACTTACCATTCTAATGATGCATCTGAAACAAATGCAAAATTTGATGCTGTATACAGTAACAATTGGGAAATCATGGATGACGATGCGCAACCAAATTGGAGTGGATCGATGTCAAGTGGGCCCTCCAGTTGGTCTGTTATTTGTTATGACAATGAAAAGGATTGTGCAATTCAGCAACGTTCTAATATTTACGCCACTACCAAAAGTAGTTCCGATGTGAATGGGAAGAATTTTTTGCAAATTGATTCACGTGGCACCATTTTAAAATACAAAGGCACTGGGTCTTCAAGTTGGATGGATTATAAATTTAAATTCAAACATAAGACCAAAGACAACGATTGGATTGGTGTGACGTTTCGTCAAACAGATCTTGATAATTATTATCAATACGAAATGGGATTGCAAGTATCCACGCGCCGTTTGAAAAAGTACGTCAATGGTATCATGACAGTGCTTGCCTATACTGAACCAGCTGAAACGGCTGGTGACATGATGAATTGTAAAGATGCCACCGGCACTTGTGTGCCAAAAAGCAACTATGTTGCATCGCATACCGATTCTTTTTTTGAAGATTACTTTTACGAAACTGAAATCATTGTAGTTGGTGAAAACATTCAAGTCTGGACCAGAACTTGTGGTAAAGATGTAACAGACAGTTGTGGTATTTTTTCAAAATTATTTGAAACAAATGATGGTGCCCATCGAAAAGGTACAATTGGTCTCTCTAGCCGTGGCAACGATCATGGCATTTGGAAGGACATTACAGTTACGGCTAATTCTCCAGTCAGTGGTGTTGGTGTATTAGATGCAAACACCAATTTAATCACAGGTGCCCAAGATATGACATTAACGTCATGGGTCTACAAAGATTCCATTTCAACTGTTAATGAAGATTCTTATTCCGTGTATGGCCGTGCACTTATGGTTGCTGCAACTACCGGTGAATTTTACACTGACATGAATAGTGGTGCATGGAATGGAAAATATGGTGCTGCGTGGAGTGATTTGAACAGTGGTTGGAATGAAATTACATTGACTTACAAACGATCAAAAAATTATGTTACGTTGTACTTGAACGGTAAAAAAAGAGGATCACAACGTACTTTGGGTCTTGGAAGTGAATTCAAACTTCGTAATATTGGTTCCGGGTACAAAGGTCATTTCGGTATTGTCTATGGTTACACTTCGCACACGACTGCGAACGAAGTCTTGGAACGCTATACTGATATAGCAACTCATTTCAACGGAGAATCGTCTTGTACTGGTGCTAAATTGCAATACGTTGATTCAGAAACGGGCATGTGGGCGACAGCATCAGCGGTGTCTGTTGGTCAACGTCAGAAAATTCCCAATTCACCGGTGTCGTCCAAATGGCGAATTGCTGGATTCAGTGATGCACCTGGCTTTTGTGTTATGGGCATGCCTAAAATTGACGGTACAAAATCAAAATCTGCCACAGCAATTGATGAATCAAGACTTCTTACTGCGGGCAAACATGTAGCCTTGTGGGTCTCGTGGACTCAAAATCGTGATGGTTCTGGTCTTGTTCATGTTGGTTCAGGATCAAATTCAGCAAAAGCATCGTCCATTCTTATGACATGTGCTGACACTGACTTTTTACCCGTCCAACATTTAGCCTTTGGTTCCGGTAACACTGGTTCGGGTGCACATTTCAAAGATATTGCTTACGAAGGTGAAATGCCAGACGCGTATGATGAAAAAACCAAACGTCTTGTTACACCGGCCAGTATCAATTCTTTATTTGGTATTGAAAAGGCCACTGGTCAAATTTATCTCAAACAAGCAGTATTGGACCACGAGACCGCGAAAACATTTTCAATTATGGTCAAAGTGACAGATGGTAAATTATCTGACACTGCAAGTGTTCTTGTGAAAGTCAACAATGTTCAGGAAGCTCCACACATTCGTAGAGTATGTGGTACCAACAGCAACGTTGAAACGTGTGCTACTGTTGCTGAAAATTCACCGGTGGGGTCAAAAATTGGTCTACCCATCAATGTGATTGATCAAGATGAAGGAGATTATTCTGCTTCCTCTGTGGTTCCTGATGCTGTGTGTGCACAAGCCATGAGTGTCAAAAGCATGGAACTTCTTCAATCTGCCCCAATGCCATTGAATCGTCCAGTTTCACTAACGACGCAGATCAACATCGAAGATGAAAGTGAAAACAGTCAAGGATCTGCATTTCAAGTGGCACGAGGCAATCCAATACAACCCGTCCTAATTGCAGATGGAAACGTAGACGTCTTTCCAACTTCAAGTTTTGGTGAAATGTTGATCAGCGATGGTCGGCGCGACAGTATATGGACTTCCAACGAAACGGAAGAACGTGCTGCCGCACGTACTGACGATGTTGCGGACCAAGAAGTCACGTTTGACTTTGGTGACGATAAAACATGCATCGGGCGTGCTGTCATTCAATTTGCGGGAGTACAAACAGCTGGTGCAATAGAGATTGATGTGCTTGATAAAGATAAGACCAATCCAATCAATGTTTATTCTGAAGCTAATTTGAAAGTTGAGGAAGATCGTGTGGATACTATTCCATTTGAATCTGCCTGCGGAAGATACATTCGTGTTTCTTTTTCCAATCCCAACAATGATTACTTTTCGATTCGTGAAATTTCATTTTATGAATCAAACAATGTCTATTATGTTGGTGCTTATCGTACTAAAGACGCAGCCCGTTCTCCTAAAACAGCGATTTTACCAATTTCAATGGATGGGGACATGTTTTCTTTGACATCGGTCACTGTGTATACACCATCAGGTGGTGTTGGTTGTGGTTCTTTTAATTTTGAAGCCTATGACGATAGAAGTGGCAAATGGGAGAATGTCTATTCCGAACCAACAGAAATTACCGACGAAATTATTTTAAATATGCGTGATGTTGCAACACGTACCTCCATGTACCGTGTCAAGGGCTTTGGTGAAAAAAGTGATTGTCCAGTTGACAACAACAAAGCATATTGTACCATTGGGTTTAAAAATGTGCGTGGTTTCCGAACAAGCGTTCCTACTTTTGGTGCAGTTATGTCAACGGGTGCCGGTTCAACAACAGATGGTGGTCTGTTTACTGACGGTACAGATGTTTGGGTGGCCAATGGTGATGGTACATCTACCCTGTTGAATCGTGCCAGTACAAATGCTATGTGTTTGGCAAGAGCAAGTCGTGCAATTACTGCCAAACAATTTATCAAACGTTTGACTGGCCCAACGCTTTCAGCACAGGAAACCATTGAAGCATGTCGAGTCACTGCTTCCTACTCTCCTTCCGATCCTGCTGCTGCTGGTCTTGTTGCTGGTGATACTGGTACAGTTTATTTTGTGAATGCTGATGGTACTAAAAACCTGCTAACATTGCCCGATAAAACTTGTGCTTCTTTTGCAACTGCTGGTTTGGATGTTCGTGCCTTTCCAAACCGTGCCACTGGCTATAAATTATCGCTTGAAGATTCCAAACGTGCGTGCACTGCTCCGGCCTATGATTCACGTATTGTCATTCACTTTCCAGATCTTCCTAGTTGTAAATCAACGTTGGCCGGTGTACAAATTAAAGTGTATGTTTTTAATCCTGGGTCAGCAATGGACATTTGTCCAGTGTCCACTGACAAATGGAACAAAGAATCGTTACGTTTTGACATTACTGGTGCACCCTTAACACCTACTCAAAAGACCATGTGCCGTAAAGCAAGTGCTTTTGGTTTTAATACAGGTCAAGTTGGATGGCAAACCATCGATATTACTGCTTTTGTCATGAACGTACAACAAGGTGGTGCCAATACTGGTGTTCTGTTGCAAGTCAATGGGCCCGATGGAGTTGGTTTTTTTACATCTGAATACGAAGACGAATACTTTCGTCCACAACTTGAAATTACATACACACAATCAAACAACATTCGTTGGAAAATTGAAGGTGGTAACGTTGGTGGTGTGTTTACTGTTGATGCGACGTCGGGGCAAATTACTGTTGGTCGTGTTGGTATATTGGATTTCGAGAACGATATTACTGGTCGTGAGTATGAACTTGTTGTCAGTGCAACCGATTCAAGTGGTTTGGTTACATTTGGTAGAGTTCAAATCACAACTATTGATATGAATGAAAACCCACAAACGGAAAACGAATTGAGAGAAATCAATGAGAACGTTGGTGTTGGTACATTGGTGGGTCTTGCAATTCCAGCCAGTGATCCTGATTCTTCGGCGTTGCCCCATGGTCAATTGACCTGGGAAGTTGAAACTGTGTATGGTGCGAACATGGATTATCCGATTGAAACATTAAAAAACAATTATAAAAAGATCTCAAATGCAATCTTCAAGGTTGGTGAAAACAATGGGCAAATTATTGTTGGTTCACCCATTTTGAATCGTGAAGGTGACATTAACATATATTTAGTAGACATTCGTATTTCTGATCAAGGAACACCCCCTATGAATATTTTAAGTCAAGTCATTGTTCAAATCAAAGATGTGAATGAAAGACCAATTATTAAGGATCAAAAAAGACAAATTCGTGAAAATTCACCCATCGATTCGAAGGCTGGTGCGCCATTGATTGCTACAGACATTGATCTTGATCAAGAATTGGATTTTACGATTCAAAACAATAAATTGTTTAAAGTTGAAGGATGCAGTGGTACAATCAGTGTCAAGGAATACCAACATGAAACAACTGGTGCCTATTTAATGAATTACGAAGATGCAATTAATTTCTTCAAATATACAATCACTGTCACTGACAATGGAAGGTTACCCGATGCTTTGTCGGCGTCTGCCCAAGTCTTCATTCAATTGACAAATGTGCCTGAGAAACCTACTGTAGAAAGTGCTTCACTAACCATTGATGAAGGTGCCGATCGTGGTGTTGACGTTGGTACTCCTATTCAAGCGTCCGATGTTGATCATGGTCAAACAGAAACATTGAAATACAGTATCTCGAGTGGCAATGCGGGTAAATGTGGTGATGCTGATAAATGTCCACTGTTTTCCATTGGAAAAACTGACGGTCAAATTAAAACAGCACATGCTGGTACAAAGGAGTATGTTTTTCAAACAAATGGCAAATCAGGGTCAATGACGTTTTCTGGTGAACCATTCAAATCACAACTTCTTTCTTTCTCCTCGGCGGATGTACAATGGGTTGGGTCCATTGGTCTAAACATTGTCGATGAACGTTTTGATGGTTACTGGGTTGAAGATAAATTTCAAATATGGACTTGGGTAGAAAATGAACCAATTGATACGTCTGGAACAACCAATTTGCGTGTCTGGGTTGGTCAAGGTGATGTCAGTGAATACGTCACTTCTTTCAAAACATCTGAGGTTGGATCATCGGCTGACGTACTGGATTACGAATTGCGTAAAGTATACGATTTAATTGTTACTGTTGTTGATTCCGAAGGGTTGGCTGGCGAAGCGTACGTGCAAATATCTGTCACTGATCGAAACGATTCACCAACTGTGAAAAAACAATTCATTGCAATTGCAGAAGGTGTTGCCACTGGAACAAAAGTTGGAACACCAATGTCCGCCGAAGATGACTTTTACGGCACAGACGATTCCCAAGGTACTTTTGATCTTGATTTTAAAATTGTTGATGGTGCTGATGGTCGTTTTGCCATTGATCAAGCAACTGGACAGTTGTCAGTAGCATCGAGCAGTGATGTTGACTTAAGTGGCCTTCTTGTAGTACAAAGTGGCACGTATGTTGAAGAAGTTGAGACGCAAGGCCCACCGTATAATACACCCAATTGCCAACTTGCTGACGCACTGGATGATTCAAACATGGATGCTGATGCCCAGACGGATATGAACACTCGATTTCCAGATGATCTTAAAAAATGGTGTCAAGTCAACAAACAAAATTGTATGCTGTGCAAAGATACCACAAGCACTGCTGGTGTGTGGTCGTCGCCACCCAGTACCATTTTGAACAACGACAATACATTTGTTGTGGGTAAATATCCCGGATCAGCGGATACTGCATCGCTCGGTGCTGCTACTATGGTTGTTGGCGTTGATTCAAGTAAATCTGGTAAATTTTGGCGACTTCGCCTTGTCTCTGCGATTGGTGCATGGCAAACAAGTAAAGTGTCAATGCACTTTGCATCCGATTGTACTGGTGGAACTCTTTCTGCTCCTACGAACACGTTTAGTACCGGTGTTAGTCAAGGTTCGGTTGACGACGTCTTAGACAACGATTCCAATACTTTTGTCCAAGTAGACGCAAATGCTGGTTCAACCGGTACTCTTGGTTTTGAATGGTCAGTGTCACAATCACTTGGTTCAATTCATTTGACGGCACCAACTTCGGACGGTGCTTTATCTTTGATAGTTGAAGCTTCGGTAGATGGACAAGCCTATGAAACGGCGGCTGTGTTTGATGATCTTGCCGCATCGCGCTTTGCGGAAGGTGAATGCTTTGCGGTGCTTCGTAAAGGCAGTGATTTGGTGACGGTCGAAAAGGTTGCCCTCATTGGAGATGAATCAACTGATCCAGAATGCTCTCAATTTAAACTGCAATATGCTGTTGAAAAGAGTGCTGGTATTGATTGGAAAGATGCGGCTACCGTCAATGTCAATGAAAAGTCAACACTGTTGGGTCCTGAAATTCCTTTTGCTGCAAAATGGCGTCTTCAAGATTTTACAACCTCTGGTGGTTCTCTCTATTGTGTTGCCAAAGTTCGATTTGTTGGACGTGATATTGGTACCATGCTCGACGATTGTGCCACTGAATTTTGCCCTGCCGCTCATCCCGAAGGTTCACCCGACTATGAAACGGGTGCTTTGAATGCTTGCAAAGCTGGATGTGAAGTCAGTGCCAAAGGATGGACCGAATTGTTTGATTCGACCGGTACTGATACATGTTTGAATTCTCCAAACGAAGCTGCTTGCAATGGAGGTTTTGATTATTTTACGTCCCAAAACAATCTGTTTGCACCATTGAATTTTGAATCGAAATCGCGTTACAATGTTGTTGTTGAAGCTACCGATGGGCAAGGTGGTGTTGTAACTCAAACCATGCATGTTTCGCTAGTAGACGGTTATGAATCGCCTATTCTTCCGCATACACGTCGTTCGATCCGTGAAAATTCACTTCGTGGTACGATGGCAGGTGTACCTATCATTGCATCGGATGTTGATTCTGACAAAGACGTCATGTTTGAAATTGTACAACAACGTAAATTTGATCGTGAAAGTGGTTTGTGGGGTATCATTGAAGAAAACAATGCATTTGCTATTGGACCCACAAATGGTCAAATTAAACTTTCCAATGCAAAAGTTGATTATGAAACAACGCCAATCTATGAATTGACCGTGTCTGCTGTTGATGTTGGTAACAAAGGTACAACAGCAACAATCTACATCGATGTTCAAGATGTCGATGAAGTGCCAGTGGTACCAATTGAACCGGTCACTGGATGCCCGGGTGGTTGGGTACCATTCACAGATAATACTCCATTTTGTTGCCTTCGCCAAGAGGGTGCTAACGATACTGTACATTGCCACGGAAAAGCCACTACATGGGACGAAGCTGGTAAACATTTAGCCATTTGTGGTCTTAAGAAAGGTGCTACAAATCAGTGGCCTTCGTGTGATGAAATGAAATCAACTTTTACAATTGACCATAGTACCGGTGGTCTTGTTCCAGGAGGCACTGTTCAAGAAAACAGCCCTGTTGGTACACTGGTTGGTATTGTTGGTGCTGATCCGGAAGACATTGTCAGCCGTACCATTCATTATGCTATAATTGGTGGTGACAGTTTTGGTGAATTTAAATTAAACCGTGTTATTCATACCATTGATGCTTCGATCGTTCGAATTGAAGTTGCTACTCAAACCATTGATTGGGAACGACCACAGCATAAATACACATTGGTTGTCGAAGCTTGCGATGAAGCCCGCAAATGTGACGTTCAGGACTTTTTAGTTACTGTCTTGGATGCCAATGAAGTCCCATCTTTTCCATCTGTTTTTACTGGTGCCGTTAAGGACAATGCACACCATGAAATTCCAGTTGGCAATCGTTTGTTTGCCAATGATCCAGATCGTTTCGAACTTAAATACACCGATCCCACCGGTGATCAATGTTGTGGTGATACTTCTGTTTACCCAGGATCATTTTGGAAAAGACCGATTTATCAGATCCAACATTGTACAAAAGCATCCGTTCGTTCCAAATGTTCTCGCGATTACTCCCTTCATCTTCAGATTGTCGACCATCAACATGTCTATGCATCTGACAAGGCTGGTGACGCTTACCGAACTTCAAGCGACCAAGCATGTAATATTGATGCTAGTGCCCGTATTGATCCGGCTGATCGTGTTGCTGCTTCAGCGACAGAATGTGCTGGACTTTGTGACAGTGTACCAAACTACAGCTGCAAAGCATGGGAATTTGATAAAATACTCTTCACGTGTAATTTGTTTGATACAACAGCAGTTGTGCCTATCAAAGGCAGAGATCTTGTATGCGGTAAAGAAAGAAAAGTTGAGGTGGAAAAAGGAATAATTATTGGTACTACTGGGCCTCGTAAAAATGCGTACATTGATTTCAAAATCCTCACAGATTATCGGCACCCAGACAAATTGGAAGATTTCGTTATCGAATCAATTGAAGTGAAAAATTCTCGTGGTGGTGAATCATGTGGTACATTTACTTTGTCCCGTCACGAACAAACAGAAGGTATGCTAAATGGGCAGTACGTTTCATTGGCAACAATCTCAACAGATGTTTTAACCCCGGTCGCAAATCATGTTGGGTCTGGTAAATACCGTCTTTCTAACTTTGGTGGTAATGTGGGTGGTTTATGTGCCATTGAAGGAGTTGTTGTATTGGGCCAACATGTTGACGACGGAAAATTTGCGAGGACGTTAGCTCCATACGCTCATTCAGGCAATACTGGTGTGTGTTCGGTTTGTCATGAATGTTTCAAATCTTGCAAAAGATACTCGGACAGTTCAAAATATCGATTTAAAGGTTGTTTTGGAACATCTGTTGCATGCGATCGAGTTCCATCAATGGAAGATTTAAATGGTGAACTTACATTTGAAGGTGAGCCGTTTCAATCACGTCTTACTTCGTTGCGATTCAATGGGTTTGATTGGAGTGGTGCAGTGGAATATCGTACGCAAACAAATGATCAAAATACTCTAGACAGTGTCGATTGGAAATGTTACGCGGATCGCTATGGATTGCAATTCAATATGAGTAAATTTATTTACGATGAAGCTGGTGCACTGGCACATTGGAAATCTCGTAGTGACTGGCCAGGTCAATGCAAAACTCAATCCAATGATCGTTACACTGGTCAAAGTTGTCGCAAGACTGCTGATTGTGGTTCCGGAGAAGCGTGTGTCAATTCACCGGCTGGTGGTGACGAAGTTGGTCTTTTATGGGGTTGCTTTAATGGTTACTGGAAAGATGCTGCAAATGGTAAACATTTGGAAGCTGAAGATTTTGTGCTCAATCAAATGGAAGGTGCTTTGGGTATTAAAAAATACATGCTGTTTGTTAAATCGGGTATTTCGGTTGAACCGGGGTATATATATTTTACAACGTTTGAAAGCGGTACAGCAACGGCAACAACACGTCAACTTGATCTTCCATTGATCTATTCAATTACTGGAGGCAACAGTCCTAACACTCCTTTCATGGTTGATGGCCGTACAGGTCAAATTCGCATCCGTCGTACTGGTTCACAAATACTTAACAAACGAACCATAGCAGAGTATGTACTAACCGTACGTGCTACTGATGCATGGGGGTTGTTTGATGATTCTACTATGACCATCACCATTCTTCCCGGCAACGATCCACCGGTTGCAGAAGATGCTCGTAAATCAATACGTGAAAATACACGAGGTCAAAACGTTGGTACCCCAGTGATTTCATTCGATGAACAAAGTGCTGTTGGGCAACTATTGACGTATTCAATTGCCTCGGGTGATATGAAAAATGATTTTGCAATCAACCCAGTCTCTGGACAAATCTCCACCACAGGTACAGCTCGGTTGGATTTTGAAAAACAAGCCACCTATTACTTGACTGTGTCTGTTACAGACAATGGTCCTGGTACATTAAGTGACAGTTGTATGGTTGTGGTCGATATCATTGATGTCAATGAAGCACCTACTCTTCCCGATTCAAAACCACGTACAATTCCAGAAAATTCACCTTCCAATTTAATTGGCAATGGTAACTTTGCAGGTGGTAAAGGTGTAGAAAATGAATATGGATCAATTGATGGGCATTCAAAAACGGATGGAAGCGCTATAGCTTGTACACCAGGTGCTGTTAAATGTGGTTCTCGTGGTATTATTACAGATACTACGGGGCCACCGGGTTACACTGCATTTAGTGGTTGGGTATTAGAATTTGCTCCACCATCCAAATCAATCCATCAATCTGGTAGACGTGAAGGTGAATATGAAATTCATCAATCAAATCGTGCAATCATGGGTTTGAAGGGCAAATACAATGTATGTCTGTGGGCACTGGTCAGTGCTGATTACGACGGCACAAATCAATTGCTTCATTCCAAATTTTGGGATACTTCTAATACTCTGCTTGGTTCTATTGATGGCGGTAGTTTCCCAACCAAACGTGATACATGGCAACATATTTGTAGCGTATATGATACGTTGGAACGTCCTCTTGGTAAATTTTCTGTTCATGTCGGTTATCCTTTAAAAAATACAAAGGGTAGCATTAAAATTACGGGTATTTCGGTCACGCATGGCTTTGAAGTCGTTGGTGCTGTTGTTGGCCACGATGTTGATGGTGGTGATACATTGGAATATGCATTGATCGATTCCAATTTACCTGAATTTTCAATTGATAGCAGAACTGGTGTATTATCGGTACATGGACCATTGAATTTTGAACGTCAATCTTCTTTTGATTTAAATGTACGTGTGTCGGATGCTGCTGGTCTTAACGGATATGGCATTGTGTCCATTTTTGTGGAGGATGTCAATGATGGCCCCATTGTACCGGATCAAGCTCGAGAAGTATGGGAATCAAGTCCTGTTGGGTATGGCATTGGTTCATCAATTCTAGTCGAAGACGATGATTTTGGTGAACAATTTCAATATCGAATTGTTGGTGGTAATACACCACGTAATACTGGTTTTGACAGTGAAGGTATTATCACACGTTGGATGACATTAGGTCCATGGGACAATGATCGTTGTGGTGTTGACCCTTTGTCTCAAATCAGTGATGTTGAATCTTCCATTGAACCAACTATGGGTGATGCTATGGGTGGTAAATTATGGGAGAAATATGTCGATTCTGGTTCCGCGGATTCACGTTGTGCTGGTGGTGGGTGCATTGGTGGCAAAGGTGTCAACATGGATTGTCATTATTACGGTGCATCCTTGAAAGCTGAAAATAAATTAGCATATGCTTTTACATATATCATTGCTGACAAAGAAGAAGACGTGGAATTGCAAATTGGCTCCAGTGACGGTCATATTGTTTGGATAAATGGAGTAAAACACGATGGTCTCAAAGAAAACGAGTGTGGGTGTTACACATTGACCTCAAAAGAAACAGAGAAAAGGCAACAAGAAATTGAATACGGATGGAAATCCCAACGTATATCGTTCACGTTGGAAAAAGGATTAAATAAAATTCTCATGAAAGTTGGTGGTGAATCCAATGAAAAATCATGGGGATTTGTTGCTGCCATTACAAAAAATGATGTTTCGGTCGATGGTCTTTTGTCTGCACTCAGTCCAATGGGAGCATCGACGGGACAAACGCTTTCTCAAGCTACACCTCCGTTTCGCATTGATGCTACAGGGCGAGTGTTTGTGATGAATAACAAATGGTTGGACTACGAAGAACAAAGTGTATACACACTAAAAATTCAGGTAACTGATTCTGGTGGACTGTCACATGTCGGCAATGTAAAAATTGAAGTCAACGATGATAACGAAGCACCATCGTACATGGCCACAGTGCGTCTTTCTGTGCCAGAAAATAGCATTGCTGGTACTAAAATTGGTAGTCCAATTACCCCGTCTGATTTAGATCGTGATCAAATGTACACGTATTCCATGTCTGGTGGTGGAACCTCGTTTGAAATTGTTCCAAAAACGGGGCAAATTCAAGTTAAAAATACAGCTGTACTTGATTATGAAGGACCACAAAATCGTTTTGTCGTAGTTGCTGAAAGTACCGATTCCGGTATTCCTCCTCAAAAATCGACCATTGTTATTGAAATCCAAGTGACTGATCTCAACGAAGCGCCCTCGTTGGCCCCGGGTGTTGTGATTGAAGCCAGAGAAGACAGTGAAATGGGTACCGGCATTGGGGAACCATTGTCCATATTTGCGACGGATCAAGATGAAAATTCCAAAATTTCTTTTTCTAAAAATTTCTTGGACATTGCTGTGCGTGCGGAAGGTGGTAACGATGCTGGTAAAAGAGGTGGTCTTGGTACCGCAACTATTCAAGTTGGTGGTAAAGACCAATCACAAAAAAATCGTGGTCACAATGTGGTCGTTCTCGATCAATCAAGTGGTGATGTTCTTGAATCGGAATCTTTTGACACCTATGGTAGTCAACAAGCTGGAATTGATTTGGCTCGTTTCATTGATGGTGTCGATGATGGTCGCGTTGTTGTTGTTGCAACTCAAGATTCTGCCAATATGTATTCAGAACATGCCAACGATGCAATGAAAAGCATTGGTGCTGGTCATGTTGATTTGAACTATCGTGATGCCTTTTCTGTGGTGGGGATGAAAGGTATTTTTGGACCGTTGAAAAGTGGCAGTTATCGGCGCATTCTAGTGAATGGTGCTCTAGCTGCTGATTTTTCTGACCCAAATCAACCTGTTGTAACCAGCAAACAACAATGTTTGGGTGCTGAATTGGGAGAACCCGGAGTTGCTGGTGTGAAACTTGTTGATTGTGATAATTCAGACAACAATCAATTGTGGTCCTCTGAATTAGGTATGCTTCGCAATGCTGCAACGGGCAATTGTCTTGACATTGAAAGTTTCAAAAATGGTATTCGAGCAGAGGACGATCCCATCAGCATTGCGTCGCCAAAATATCCATTGAAACAAGGTGATAAAATTGTACAACGTCTTTGTAGAACTGCCGCCGATGTGCTCTGGCATGAAACAGAAGATGGCACAATTCAATCGACTTGGACAGATCATCCATGGGCTGCGGTACAACCAATGTGTATGGATGTACCCACTACACACCCATTGGTATCCCCGTCATCTCCATTTGATTCCTTAGCACAACCCTCTCCATGGCAACTGGAACCTTCGTCTGACGTTACCGAACTCATTAGTAATGGAATGTTTGGTGGTGGTAATCCAGTTGAATATGAAGGTGGGTCATATCATGGCAGTACTCGATGTACGGCAGACAACTGGCAACAGAACAAACGATGTGGCAATATGGAAATTATATCGTTAAGTAACAACGATTGTAACAAGGATTCTGACGCCAGTCCATTTTACCAAACTCAAACCACAAAGTGTAACGTATTGCGCATTGAACCAGATGATAATGCTGGTCAAGGTCAATATCAAATCAACAGTAAAGATAATTCTATTGGCTATGCTGGTGCTTTTGAAATTTCACTGTGGGCGAAATGTGGGGGCAACTGGGATGGTGACCAACAACTGTTGCATTCTCGGTGGTACGATACTTCTGGCACAGAAATTGGTACCACTGCTGGTGGGTGGTTTGATTTACAAGAAAAGGATGGTGCAGACTTGGTTGCAAATTGTGGCTCTGAAGTCTGGCGCAAAATTTCTCGGACATTTGATTCTGGCGTCACAGAAGTTGGAAAATTTGAACTGTATGTTGGTTATCCAATGAAAGCATCAACTGGGTATTTGGAAATAACTAAAATATCAGTCAAACCAATCATTTGGAAAGCAGGTGGGGGTAGTCTCCAAGTAAGGTCTACAGCAGGTGGTGGGTTTAAAGAAGCCTTCTCTTCTAGCAATGGTTTTGACGTGAAGGGGGGTGATGCAGAGACACAAATGGTCACTAAATGGTTGATTTTAGGAAAACAAAACAAAGATAGATCAAGTGGCCAGGGTCCATTTGAACAAGGTAACAAATGTGGTATACATAGTGCTTCACAGGACGATACACACGCACAAACATTACCAAAGATGGAAGGTATTGAAGAAGGTGATATTTATGCGAATCGAGAATGGGTCAAGTATAAAGACTATGGCGAACCAACAACCTCTTGTACTCATCATGCTGGTAACAATTGGGGACACGGAATCAATTTCAACTGTCACTTTTGTGATCAAGATAACAATAACCAGAATGCTCAAAATGGGTGTCAATACTCAACTGCTTTTGCATTGACTTACATTTATTCTTCACGAGACCGTGAATTAAAAATGTATCTTTCTTCGGATGATGGGCACTATGCTTGGTTAAATGGAGAAAAGATCTTTGGCAACCCAGATTTGTGTCAAACCGTGAGTAATTTAGATTCAACCCCGTCGTCCTCCGGCATATGTTGGTATTGTTATCAACCACGTTCTACCACCGGGCAAGGTATAATACACCTAAAACAAGGAATAAATGCACTCATGGTACGTGTTGGTAACCAAGTTGGTTCATTCGGATTCCTTGTCCAACTGGAGTGTCTGTCAGGTGATTCCAATTGTTTCCAAGACATGTCCAGTGGAAGTGAACCACCAATGGGTGGCAGTTCGTTGGTGTTCAAAGAAGCAGAAGCCATGGGAATGACCAATTACATTACCGAAACTACTATGGTAATGAGTCATGTAGGATGGGCCGGTGTTCAAGCTCGTAAGGCAGACGCTGAAAATTATGTTGGATTTGAAACTTCTTTTGAACACAACATGCACCGATTTTACAAAGTAACGGAGGGAAAATCAAAAAATCTTGTCATGCAAACCTCCACATTGAATGACCCATTACAAGAAATTGAGCTTGCGTTGAAAGTGGACGGCAGCACTGCTACGGGTTACATTAATGGTGAAATGGTCTTTGAAGTCAGTGATGTTGCCTTGGCCAAGGGCAATGCACTTCAAAAAGGTTCGTTTGGTATGTCAACTAGTGCCAGTATTGGCACGAAATTTACAGCTTTCCGTGTTGGAAAAGCAACGCCGAAATTGATTAATTTAGCACTTGATCGACCCACGGAACAAAGTTCAACGAGTGAAAATGGGGCATCTGACCGTGCCGTCGATGGTAATACAAACATGGCCTACAGTGGTGGGTCGTGCACTCATACCAATTCTGCTACACGTTCGTGGTGGAAAGTTGAACTTGCTGCTTCGGTTGAAATTGATAATGTTGAAATCTGGAATCGTGATTCTATTGGTTCTCGGTTAAATAAATTTTCTGTGCAAGTTGGTGATATTAATAGTCCAGGTAGCAATCCAAAATGTGGCAATACCAGAAAAAACAGTGTTGATGAAAATTCATCTAAAAAAATATCTTGCAACAAGTTAAAGGGTAAATATGTGTTTATTCAAATTGAAAAGGACTCGCAAGAAATTTTGACATTGTGTGAAGTTAAAGTATGGGCAGAGGTTCCAGCAGACAAAGTCGCCATCTACAAACAACCATTAGCCTTAGAAGCATGTGATGGATCTACGTTGACCATGCAATTTGAACGTGCCGATGCTACTGCTTTTTCTCAGGCAGACTGTCAACCCGGTCCATCGGGCAGTGTTGTTCCATTGACACAATTTGAAACACCAATACCAGCGGCACAAAACGTCCAAAGTATTTTGCTTTTGCCTGGAAAAGATGCACAAATACTGGGCAGAGCTTCATCGATGGAAACTGTTACCGAAGACTCCTTGGATACGTTAGATTTATGGTCTGTGAAAGGAGCTGTCACTACCGTTGGTGGTGTCATGATGGGGCGTGGTGGTGAAACCGCAATTGCTACGACGGCAGCCAATTATAAAGCACCCTTGATGATTGACATCAAAATGAAACAACTTGGAAAACTTGATCGTACGAACATTGCTCAACCAAAAGAAATGGTCATGCTGGTACACCCATATGATTCATCAAAGGGATTTAAACGTGGCGATTTTACTTGCCAAACCGGAACACCTTGTAATGTTCTAAAAGATCAAGAAATTGATACATTTGTGTTGGGCAATGATACTGGTATATCCACTGTGTCAGATGGGTCTATAGCATGGTCGTCTTTTGGTGCCGGCAAACGTGATTCTGGCATTCGTACAGAAAGTGTTGAGGTGGGTGTTGTGTCGGCCGAAGAATCGTTTACTGTGTTTGCTTGGATACACAAACGCCGGTCAATTCCTGCAACGGAATTGTGGCATCTTTTTACAGATGGTCGTGGCAATGCTCTTTTGACCGTTGGCAAAGATGGTCAATGGCAAACCTCGGAAACAGTGCAACATGATCTCTTTGTTTCCGGTGGTGGGCAAACATTTTCAGGGCCTTCCGGTGCTGCAACATTCAATGAAATGTCAAACGGGTGGCATTCCGTTGCCATTCGGTATGACCAACAATACAAAAGTTTTGCATTCTTCGTGGATGGTGTTAAAGGCGATGAAATGGAAGCCAACATTAATTCTCAATTCAAATTATGTAATTTTTTTGGATGGGGTGGTAAAAATGATCAGCATAAATATGTGGGTCATTTTGGCACTGTTATGGTTCACAAAGTTGCATTGTTCGAAAGTGAAATTAAAGAAAATCATTACGCTACAGCACCGTCGCATGTATCTGCTGGTAAAAATCCATTGTTCATTCGTGTGTTTGGGGAAAACAAAAACAAACGAGACGGTGTTAGTTTTGGTCCGGCTTGGTTTTCGTCAACTCGCCTTACACTTAAAACGACGAGTATAAAGACTGGTTCTTCGTGGAAAACTGGGGCACAGGGTTTTGAAAACAATATTCCAACGTCTTGGTTGACATTAGGTCCATTTTCAAATGGGTTGGATTGCAGCATACCAGAAAGTGAAGGTTTGGATATATCTACCATTCAATCGTGGAGTAAAGTCTACTCTTCTGGTAAATATGGTGTCTCTGATGTTGGCGAGAAAACATTTAATGACGTTTGGTCTAAATCTAGTACAAAAATTTTAAGACGCATTTGTACCAATTGCGACGGTGATCATAAAGACATATATTACCGCAGAATTACTGCGACCGATTCAGCTTCTGCTGTTGGCATCAATTCTTGTCGTTCTGGTGCTCAAGGGTCGCCAAACAAAGAATCGGCCACTGAAAAATGCATGGACATGGTGAATCAAGATGCCGAATGGCGTTGGAGAACGGACAGTGACAAAGAATACTTTTTAGAATTGGATTTAGCTTCACCATCGTTGGTTTCATCAATTAAAACCAAAGTTCGTAAAGATTCGGAAAAAGCCAATCTACCCATCAATCAAAACGGCAAAGAAAAGGGATTTAGTGGATTATCCATTGATGTTCTTTCTGAAAGTGGCCGGTGGACACGTAGTGTGTACACTTCCAATAAAATGTATGGACAATATGGATCTGGTGGTGCTAGATTCAAAGTATTGGCCAAAGATTTTAAATGGAGCGATGATTGGAATGTCCATGAACTTACCACTGCTGTCAAAGATGCTGTTAAAATTCGTTTGACTTTTGGTTGGGCGGATCAAGATTCCGATTCTTCCGTGAGTCTCAATGGTGTTCAAGTAATTGGGACTTCAATGTCACAATTTTCATTGTATGATAATATTATTGAGACATGGGGACAAAAAGACAACACATTAAATGTTAATTTTGAATTGTATTCCAACTATGCTGCGGCTCTTTCTCGTGACCAATCGCAAGGCAATGAACGGTGGCAATATTGCAATTATGATGATCCAGGAATTGGTTTTCCACGTGATTGCAATAAACCTAATTCAGCCAAAAATGGCCAATGGAATTCGCAGACAAGAACAAGCGAAGGTGGTCAACAAGATTTTGCTTATTTCATTGATACATCAACCGATGCTGATGTTGGCATCGTTGAATCAAAAGTTCCAACTGCTGGTGCCATTGATCAAGATTCCAATTTAGAATGGACTTTGTACAAAGAAAATTTTAAAAAGGAGATGAAAAACACATGTGGTGGTTGCAACAATGGTCAAGCTATTGATTTGGATTGCCATTGGGGTGAACCACCCATTTCTCGTATGGGTTATGCTACAACGTATATTTTTGCTGACGAAGATAAAAGGACAAATATAAAAACAGGTGGTTCTTCGTATCGTGTTTGGGTAAATGGCATGTTAGTCGTTGATCGCAGTACACCGAGTGCAAATCCAGCAGCTCATGCCAATCCAAGTATTCATCCAACCGTTATTAAATGCCCAGACCAAGGCACTTGCTGGGCGGGTGAAGATGTTGAGATATCCGTTCAATTCAAGAAGGGAAGAAACACCGTTATGGTTCAAACTGGTCTGGCTGGGTCCTGGGTACCATCAGTTGGGTTTGTATTTAAAATTACCGACTTGAATGGATTGCGTGCAAGTGCACATCCAGGATTTGTCAATGCCCAACAACCGGACGAAAAACAATTCACGGATTCGTGTAAAACGAGTGTGGCACCAGAAAAATGTGCAGCATTGTTAACACAAGTAACATCCACTACTACTGTGACCGATGATGGTTATTGCGAAGAACAAGAAATTGACAAATTCGTCCAAATTGAAAATAACGTTCAATGTCAATCAAAAACGGGTACTAAAACAAGCACAAAACAACACATTGGTTATCATTATGTATCTAAATTTACACTAGCGGAACCAACATTCATGTCCTTTAAATTTAAGGCTGATTTTAACAAAGGTGGTGTTGTTACGATGGACAACAACGCTGTTGCAACAGAGTTGACAAATTTGCATCCTTCATCTCCCCTTGAGGTCACCGATCTTGAACTTGCGGCTGGTGAACATACTTTGACTGTAACTGGGGGCAATAGTGCTGAAGACGGCGCTTCAACATTCCAATACAGAGCGGGGAAAGGTGACTCTGGTGATTGGGTCGATTTTGATGCGGCAACGTTGGGTGAAAATAGTCGTTTTGGATTTGACGATGGTACTGGTGGTACCATGCGTGCCAAAAATGAAGATATTGTTGACACCAGTAAAGTTGGTGAATGGTCAACCTATCGTATTGTTGTTGACGAAACGGGCAATGCAGTCTTTTATCAAAATGGTAAAATTATGCGCAAAATACACTGCAATAATCCCACAAAATGTGCATTAGAAGGTCCAATCAGTTTTGGTCGCAGTAATGCATGGTGGGCAATTGATGAAGTTAAAATTACTGAATATGCTCTTTCTTCCGATATGTTGGGTGCTGGCCGTGATGCCAAACCATTGGAACAGTGCAGAAACGATGGAAACGTTGCAAAATGTTGCAATGTTGACCAAGACACAACAGAACAGGGTATTGGTTTCCTTCGTGTCATGAATATAATGCCTGGACGTACACATTCAGCACCACTTGAAGAACTTGCTTTTGTCCGTGCTGCTCAACAAAGTGGCAATTATGCCTTCATGAAAAGTGGTGATCCCGGCCAGTATCCCGTTTCTGGACCTTCTGGTGATACTGCAATGATACTGCTACGTTTCGATGTTGGCAAAGTACTTGGTTCAAGTGGTAAAGTAGATTATGCTACTATCAAATATGAAAAAAGCAGTGGCAATGCAGGAAAGATCAAAATTGATACGATTTCCTGTGGGTGGACAGAAAAGACAGTCACTTACAACTCCAAACCAGTCTCTGTTGCAAATGCTGGGTTTACATTTGTTCCCCCCGCTCCAATTATTGGACAATCAATTGCATTGGATGCTGCGATCGTAGAATCAAACCGTGCTACTAACAATGGTCAAGTTTGTCTTGTTGTTTTGTCGGACGATATTCTTACCGATGAATTAATGTTGCGTAAATTTCATTTAAGTGTTCGTTCTTCTTCTGGTGGTGTAACCATCCCAAATTGGATTACACAAAGATTAACACGGCAATACAAAGGACCTGCACGATTGGACGCAACAGTGAGTTTAGATGCTGGTGCCGGTCTGTTTTTAGTTGATCCACGTAGTGGACAAGTTCAATTACGCAGCGTTATTTTAGATTTTGAAACGAAACCATCGTTTACTCTTGATGTGTTTATGATTGACAATGGGTCACCACCACTCAGTGTAACCACTTCAATCACAATTAAAGTCATTGATGTCAATGAACCTCCCGCACTCAATGATCAAACATTGTTCATCGAAGAAAACAAACCAAAATACACTCCATTGTCTGCCAATGTTGCAGCTGGGGACCCGGATCAAGACGAAGAATTGTCTTTTGAATTTGTGAACAACAAAGCGGGAATATTTGTCATTGAAGCATGTAATGGCAAAATCACACTCAATAAACCTGTGATTGATTATGAATCAACACCGGCATATTTTATGACCGTTACCGTGACCGACAAAGGTGACTTGGCGGATACGGGTACAATTACTATTCAAGTCATTGATGTGAACGAGACTCCTGAAATTACACCTTTGTCTGTTACACTCACAGAGAACACTAAAATTGGCAGCCCCATTGGTAGTCCAGTCTCTGCTGGTACGGTAGATCCTGATGTTGGACAAATGGCATCAATGACATATTCCATTGAAGGTGGTGACGAAGGTCGTGTATTTTCAATTGATCCAAAATCTGGACAAATTTCTGTTATCAAAGAAGTCAATTATGAGGCACGGCCAATGTACACGCAAAAAGATGATACGCCAACCATGACGTGCCAATCAAGCACAGAACCACCAATGTCTCAAACAATCAACGGCAACCTGCGTATGTATGTGGGTGAAGATTATCGTATGCCAAGTGGCGCAGAACTGGAATGCGTTGCGGGCAGTAAAAAGACAGCCGGTCAAGGCAGTGCAACTGGAGAATCCATGTGCAGTGATGGTTTTTCACCAATGGGCATGCGTACCTTTGATATGATGGGGTACAAAGCTCACGAAAACATTAAATCGTACGCGTGTGGTGGTAACGGTTGCAGTGCTCAATGTCCACCCAGTGTCAGCAATTTAGCCACGTGTTCTGTTGAAACATTGTGCTGCCGATCAAAATCGTTAACACAACCTAAATGCAGTGCGGGTCCTCTAATGAAAACACCCTCTCCCGGTGAGTGGAGTTTAAAATCAGAATGTCCAAGTGGTTCAACGGCTGTGGGTGTTGCGGGATATGAAATGAATGGTGATGGTGTTGCTCATTTTGATGTTTTGAAAACGGGCGCCATGTGCCTTGCTGATAATGCACTGATGAACGATGCCGGCACTGTCAGTACAGTGGGTGAATGTGCCGAACTTTGTGCTTCATCCACAGCGTGTGATTACTTTATGTACAACAAAGCTGAAAAGACATGCCGCAGTTCAAGCACAAATGGAGCTGATTGCATGAAGGGATTTTCGTCTGTTGGTTCACATAGTGGATATTCTTTCTACAAATATGTGTCAGCTGGTGACGGCAAAGGTAGCGGGTTAGATGCTATTGATTGTTCCGGTTCCGGGTGCCGTGTCCGATGTCGTGGCGCCATATGTGGTATTAGTTCATTGTGTTGTGGTATGCCAAGTGAACAAGCACCCGTTTGTATTTCAGGAGAAACTGAATTGGTTTCCGCAACGGGCGCCTCCACTGCTTCAGCCAAATGCCCATCCGGGTGGCGAGCAACTGGTATCAATCAACTTGATATGCAAACGTTTGCACCGGCCGCTACACATTTGAATGCACCCAAAAACAGTGTCATGATTGCACGTCCAAAACTTTTGAATAACATGGAGTGTACATCAGCAGATATTGTTCTTGGACGTTATGCTTCGTTGGATGCCTGTACACAAGCCTGTGCTCAAACTCCAGGTTGTACGTTGTTCAGTTACAGTGCAAGCTCTGCTGTAGACAGCGGCATGTGTAAACAAGAATTGAGCTCTTCCAACACGTGTCCTGAAGGTCTTGGTGACTCTACTGTCTTTAATTTTTACGAAGTTGTTCGTACTGCTGAAGTTGTTGAAGATCTGTTTGTTTCTCAAAAATCAATTACAAATTATGCTAAAAAATCAATCGCAAGCAGTGGTACGAAACTTGATCAAGTTTCTGTTTCCATGTGGTTCAAAACAGATGACACAGATGCTGCTTTGTTCAGTTGGAGTGATACTGTATCCAAAGATGCACTTTCATTGGTCGTCAATGAAGTAGGTGAACTTGAAGTGTATGTTGGAGGAACTTCGGCTCTTCAAAATCAAGACGACACGTTGGGTTCAACATTATCTCAAGTTATTAATGATGACAATTGGCATCATGTATGTATTTCTCAATCCAGTGCTCCAGCAAAGGGTGCTATGTACGTGGATGGTAATAAAGAAGGTTCTTGGTCATCGAATTACAAAGTTACACAAAGTGGTGGTATTGTTATTGGCCAGCGTCAAACATCTATCGATGGATCTTTTGCTGCTCTTGAGAAAGACGATGCCTTTACTGGACGCATTACTGGATTTAATGTGTATTACCACGCACTTGATGAAAGTGCATGTCGTGACAGTGCTCTTGCGGGCGCAAAAGCAACTGCCGATGTTAAGTACGAGGAATTTTTAAGCAGTGCCACCGGGGTTATTGCACGTGAAAGTCCGTCGGAAGCACCGGGACGTTTAGTTGATGATGCTTCCTTTTCAAGTACGGCCATGCAGCAACAGTCCTTCACTACAAACGGAGCCCTTCTTAGTGGTGGGTCCAACCGTGGATTCTACAACACAAAGACCGACATTGATGTCGATTCTTGGCAAATCACTGAGTGGTTGATCCATGGTGGCGTGGATACTGGGCTTACGTCAAAAGGTGCAGTGAAAAATAACGGTGTTGGGTGTCCCGGTAATTCCGAGCAAGCTAAGTGTGGTGTGGTTCCTCATGATAAAAATATGTTTGATACTACAGAGGGAAAAGCTGCGGACACAAATGGATTTTTACGAAACAAAGACAGTGTTGGGTGGACTGATATTTCACGCAAATATTTCCAAGAGGGTGATGTTTACCAATCACGCCCATGGTCTTTGTACAAAGACAGTGGCAATCCAAAATCACGGTGTTCTGGTGGCTGCAACAATGCTTATGGTGTTAATCTTGATTGCCATTTTTCACATTCGGATGAGGAAGATCTTGCCAATGCGTACGCCTACGCATTGACTTACGTTTATGCTGAAAGAGATATTACAACAAAACTTCACGGTGGAGCTGACGATGGGTACATGATCTACATGATTAATTCTAAAAATGTTGGCAAAGAATGGAACGATCAAAGATGTGCGTGCAGATGCTTTCAATCAAAGCAAGATGAATATTCAGTTACGTTTACAAAAGGATGGAATCGCATTTATGTTAAGACTGGTGAAAAAAGTGGTTCTTGGGGTTTTGTTTTGGGTGTTGAAAATCCATCTGGTCTGTATGCTACGACTAAACCAACCATGCCATCATCAGCCATTGTAACACCAAAATGTTGCCGCGCTGGTAGCAGTGTAGCTCGTGATGTGTTTAGTCTTTCGTCGGTGGACAACGTTATTAGCATAGCTGCCCAATCGTTTGAATCGGTGTCCGATGATTTTCAAAATGGCATCGATGCTGGCGTGTGGGAACAATCATCGGGTGTCACCGCCTCTGACGGTGTCGTTCGTGTAAATTCTGGTGATTATTTAACTTCCAAACAAACGTTCCAACGGCCCATTCGCGTTGAAATTCGTGCGCGCCATGCTGCCAACGATGGCAGAACCAATGACTGCATGGTCTTTCAAGCATTCACTACTAACAAAGAGGTAACCCACTCTGGCTACAATTTTGGTATGGCAGAGGGTGGTACACACCACAGTCTGTCGACGGGGTATGCAAACAACAATGAGCCACTTGGGTGGCCACAAAATACTGGCAGTGCATACAAAGTCAAAACATCAACGTCCAAAGACTGGCATACGTATACTCTTGAAGTGCTCAAGGACGGTACTCTTTCTTATTACCACGACGGTTCTCTTAAACGAACAACAAACGACAAACGTTTGACATCGGGATCCATTGGTGTTGCACCTTCTTGTCGACATATGGAAATAGACAGTATTAAAGTTGTTCAACCACAAGCAGCCGCCCTTAAAAACTTGGCCAGAGGCAAACCAACAAAGGTTTCAAGCTTTGGTTTTGGATCAACGGAAGATGGCAGAAGAGCTGTTGACGGCAATTCCAATTCCAATTTTGGCGCAGACACTTGTACCCACACTCAAGCAGAGAAAAATGCATGGTGGCGTGTTGATCTTGGATCAAGACGATCGATATCTACAATCATGATACGAAACAGAGCTGTGACTGGTGATCGATTGCAAAATTTTGAAATTCAAATTGGTGATGACGACCTTCCTGGTTGGATTAACGGTAGCGCTAACGTAGCCAGCAGTAACGCCAAATGTGTAGATGCTAGCAAACCAATGAATGGTACCAAATATTTCCCAAGTGGTATGGGTGATGGTGAATTCACTGAATTTGAATGTTCAAAACCACTCTATGGGCGGTACGTTTTCATTCAATTGGTTAAAACAACCGATTCGCAATCGTATTTGTCGTTGTGTGAAGTAGAAATTTATGAAGCAGAAGGCAATGGCCTTTTGAACAGTGACATGGAGGCCACACTTACCAGTGAAGATTGGCTCCCTACTGCCGAGGATCCAGAAGCAACAGGGAGTGTGGTTGAGGGTACACCAATGAATGGTTTCAAAGGTAAATTTAGATCTTTGGTTGCCAAAACATCTGCTGGTGTTGCTCTTCGTCAAGCAAATCGTATCATTGGTGGCCTTCGCTACAAATTGACCGCACGTTACCGTTCTAGTGGACCCGTTGCCAGTGGGTCGGCATCGTATGTGTATGGACCCTTTCCGGCAACAGCCGAGGGTGCAGCCATGTCGAGTGTTGTGACTGAATATTTTGAGGCTGAATCCGGGGCCGATTTGATTTTTAAAGTCGGTGGTGATGGAGCGTGGTTACAAATTGATGACATAAGTTTGGAAATTGTTGAAAACATCAATCGTGGCCACATTGATTTTAGTATGCCAGACAATTCACTCATTGCATTGACAGGTCTTCAATTGTCCACACCTACTTCACAGCCACGTTGTGGTGATTTAACTTTGACTGCTCTCAATTCAAATGGCATATTTGAAACAAAGTCTCGCATTCAAGCAGATACTGGCAGTGTTGTGGCAGTGCGGGCGGGCGAAAGTCGTGTGTGGCGTCTTCAAGGTATGGCTGTTCAACTTGCACACTGTGCTGTTGAAATCAAAGCATTGGCACGTCTTCAAGATCCTTTGAGAAATCAATGCAAAGACAAGTGTGATGTCAAATATGATTCCAGTGTTGTTTCAATTGCCAGTTGTAAAGTTGGCTGTGATGTTGCCTCCATTGGCGCGTCTACTTCTTCCAGCAATGGATTGGTCGATGCTTCTTCGTGTGGTGTACTTCCCGTTGCACTGGGATCAATTGGCATGGAAGGTGCCTCTGTGGATGCCTCTGCTCAAATATGCCTGGCATCCGAGAAATCATACTCGCATGACACGGTTGTGTCCTGCCCCACTGGTATGGTTGTCTCTGAAATCACTTTTGCGTCGTACGGTACTCCTGTTGGTACTTGCGCAGTTTCGGAGTCCCTTGCACGTAGTACATGCCACTCGAAAACAAGTGCAATTGTTGTGCAACAAGCATGTATTGGTAAAAACAAATGTACGTTGTCTGCAACAAATGCTGCATACGGTGGTGATCCTTGCCAAGGCACCCGTAAACGACTTGTTGTAGAAGCAGCGTGCGTTGACGCGGAAGGTGGATCTCAATTACGCCTTCCATACCGTTTGATCATTGCTGCCACGGACAGTGCTGGTGCCGTAGGTTTCAGCGAAGCCCGTATTGTTGTTGAAGATGAAAATGAACCACCTCGCTTTCCAAAACAAACAAGATTCATTGTTGAAAATTCACTGACAGGAAAGAATGTTGGAGAACCATTATCATTTTCGGACGATGACAAAGACAATGTATTGTTGTACATAGACGGTGGTAATGGTGCTAGTCTTTTTGATGTCAACAAAAACACTGGACAAATTGTTACCAATTTGAAAGGCAGTGCACTTGATTTTGAACGTACACCTCAATATACGATTCGTGTGCGTGCAACTGATGATGGTCCATTGGGTCCACAATCAACGTGGACTGACATTACTGTTCAACTTGTTGACATAAATGAACCGCCTGCAATGAAGAACGCACGTTATGTTGTCTCGGAAGCTGAAACTGTAGGGTATGAAATTGGTTCTGTACTTGCTTCCGATGAAGATGGAGGTGATCAAATGACATTCCGTATTGAAACAGGCAATCGTAATAATATTTTTACGATGAATTATGCGACAGGTGAACTTTTATTGCGTAAAAAACTGGATTACGAAACCAAAAAAACACACACTTTGATTGTTATGGCGACTGACACCGGTTCGTTGTCAACTGCTGCAACCGTCGTGATTGTTGTTGCAAATGCCAATGAAGCACCCACTTGGAATCCTGACGCAGATTACACTCGAAATATTGATGAAGGTACCGGTGTACGTCAAGTAATGGGTGGTCTTATACTTGCCGATGATGAAGATGTTGGTGACTCGATTGTTTATTCTTTGGATTCAACACGAGGTTCTGGTAAAGATTTATTTACAATTGATCCAGCCACTGGTGAACTGTCAACAGTCAATCACGTATTTGATTACGAAAGTACCAATGAATATGACATTTGGGTCCAAGCTACTGATACCGGTTCAGCTTCAACTGCCCAACAGTTGTTTGTTCGTATCGATGATGTTAATGAAGCACCTACAATTACAACTTTAGCGTTTGGTGTGGGTGAAAACTTTCATCAAGGACAATTTGTTGGGCGCATGTCATCAATTGATGCAGATTTGTTCGACAGTCAACATCGTGAGTATGAAATTGTTGGTGGTGATTGGTGTAAAAAAACGAGTGGTGTCGATGATTCGGGTAGCCGTGTAGCACAAAACAATTGTGCCACGTTTCGTTTGGAAGACGATGGCAATTTGTATGTCAACAAAGATTCACATGTTACAGATTCAGATGATGACAATCATTTGGTTATCAATCAATACCTGAAAGTTGGTGAATTCTATGATCTTGAAGTGAAAGTAACCGACCTCCTTGGTGAATCGCGTACTCAAACCGTGACTGTTACAACATTTGAACAAAATGATCCTCCATCCATGGGTGATCGTACCATCAGAGCACCAGAAAACAGTCATGTTTCTGTACAGGGGCGTGCTGTTGGTAATCCAATTACTGGTACCGATGCGGATGGTGATCAACTTACGTACAGTATCATTGGTGGCAATGTTGCAGACGCTTTCAGTATTGATAGTGCTACGGCACAAATTTATGTCAACAAAGCTAAAACGTTAGATTTTGAAACGCGTCAAGAATGGGTACTTTCAGTACAAGCACAAGACAACGGTGAAGGTAGTTTGACCGATGTCTGTACTGTACGTATTCAACTTACCGATGTCAATGAATATCCAACCATCAAAGCACAATGGTTTGTTGTTGATGAAAACAGTTTGCAAGACACAAATGTAGGCGTTCCAGTGGTCTCAAATGACATTGATGCTGGAAATTGGGGCGTGCTTCGATACCGTATTGTGGGTGGTAATGTTGACAATCGTTTTAAGATTCATCCCATCAGTGGGCAAATTACAGTGGAAAATGAATTGTTTGATTTTGAAAGTACTGCTTCTTTCGTGTTGACAGTGCGTGTTATTGATACTGTTGGTTCAGGTTTGTTCACAGAAAATGCTATGACAATCAATTTGATTGATCAAAACGATGCACCTGTTCTGGAGCGATATTTACCACCCCGTACACTTGTTGAAAACAGTGCCCCTGGCTCCATGATTGGTACAAAACTTCGTACATCTGATCAAGATGCTTATGATAGTATGACATACACATTAAGTGGTGCCAATTGCTGGTCCAAAGAAATATTAGCTGGTAACAATGCCGATTACTATTTTACACCTGCAATTTCCAAAGCCACCGATGGTTCCGTAACAATTACATTTGATGTCAAAGCAAGCAGTGCTGCTGTGATTGTATTGAAAGGTGTGGAAAACAAATATGAAATACAAATTGGTGTGAACAATGCTGCTGGTGTCAAAGCAAATTTGTATGTTGGCAATAAAATCAAGTCTATGACGTGCACAAATAGTGCCGTTACTTTGTTAAAGAAATTTGGCACGCGCAACGATTGGTCACCAGTGTGGGTCAAAGCATCTAGCAAGGGTGTACTTCAAATTGGCAGTGGGGTTGTTGGTGACAACACAAAAGTGACTTGTGTTGTAAAAACTGATGAATCAGTTCAAGTCAAACGCATTGGTGTTGGTGCACGTAATGGTGTCGCTGCAGAATTCACTTCGGTGTGTTATGACACACAACTGTTCAATGGTCGTAATGCTGCTGGTGTAAAAGTCAGTACACCCTCTGATGCTGCTTCCATCTTTAAACTTGACAGAGAAACGGGTCAAATGTATTTGACCACTGTTGCTAAAGATGCGCAACTTGATTTTGAAAGTGAAAATAAATTTTCTGTGGAAGTGACAGTCACCGACAATGGTATACCCTCACGTGCCACCAAAACAACGGTTGAAATTCAAGTGCTTAATGTCAACGAAGTTCCTGTTGTTCAGTACGCTTCTTCAAAATGTCCTGGGTTCCATGATTGCATGGTGTTGGATGAGAACAGTCCTGTGAATACAGCGATTGGTCAACCCCTACAATTTTTAGAACAAGATTTAGGCCAACTTGCACCATCGTTGAGCAAGCGTACTGATTTGATTACACAGCAAGATAACACTTGGAGAATTTCGGGTGGCAATTGGGATAATCGATTTCGTATCGATGAAAATTCCGGCCAATTGTATGTGAACAAAAATATTCTTCATAGAAAACGTCAAGGTGATGGTGTCGTTGTTAATATTGGATCTTCTTTGTTAAATCATGAAGACACATATGTCATTACAACGGAAGGAGCAAAACTAAATGGTGCCGGGCGACCCGTCTTTCATTTGACTGTGACGTCAACCGATCCAGCTGGGTTGGAAGGTGACGGTTCCATTGAAGTGGCGATCAAAGATATCAATGAACCTCCTATAATGATAGAGATGGTTCGATCAGTGCGTGAAGATGTTAAAATGAACGGTGTTGTTGGTATGCCATTGATTGTTGTTGAGGAAGATGATTCCACTCAACCCTTTGGTACACAACAATTCTCTATTGAAAAAGTTCAATGGGCGTCCTTTGATTACATGCTTCGCACTACTGTGTCCTCTTGCGGTGTACATGATTGTAAATTAGTAGGTCCATTTGGTGGTGATAATGCCAAACCCACATTACTCTGTGGTTCAGTTGTAGCTACTTCCATCAAAGCAGGGACAAGACTTGTCATTAGTAAAGGCACATCTACTTCTTCGGTTGAAGTCAAATCAGATCCAAAATCTATTGCACCTCTTGTTCTTCGTCTTGTGAACGATTTTGAGGCGTCTGATCGTGTGAAAGGTCTTGGTGAAAGCGAAGGATTTACCGGATGGAAAGCCATGTGTGCCAGTTGGAATGATGGCAGTGCTGAAGATCGTGCAATGTTTAAAATCAGTAAAACAGGTCAAATTACTGTTGCCAAACCTTCCCAAGTCAGCCACGAAGCAGACCACAACTTATTTCGTTTAACCGTCACTTCAACCGACAATGGAGCCAATCAAGGTAATGTTGGAAGAACGGAAGTCATGGTTCGTATTGTAGATGTCAACGAAAGACCGTCCGTGGAAGATGCTACTTTTGATTTAAATGAAAATGTGGTGTCCGATACCAAAGTGGGTAAACCAATTGTTGCATCAGATCCCGACAAATATTCTCGTCAAAAACTTCGTTACTCCATTACGGCTGGTAATTCCGATCATATTTTTATGATTTCTGATTGCGATGGACAAATTACCATCGACAAAGACGCATGGGATCCCAGCAATGACAATGGCAAGAGTGGACCAACCTTAAATTATGAAGTGCGTAATCAATATGTACTTGAAGTCACTATCACTGATGATGGTCTTCCAACAAAACTAAGTGACACGGCTCAAGTAACCATTAATCTTGTTGATGTCAATGAAGCACCATCTTTGGTGGTACCCACTCTTGAAATGGGCGCGGGTGAAAAGGCTGTTCGTAAACCAAGTGATTCACCACCAGTAATTACAAAATGGCAGGACATCAGTGGTAACAAAATTCAGGCATTGAATGAGGAAGCATTTACTTTGCCAAATGTTGTTCGTGTTGGTACAAATGATCCCGTTGCTTTAGTGATTAAGAAACTTCCTAAGCAATTGATTGGCCCTGATTCACTTCTGCTCCGTTCTGAACTTCCCATGCAAGCGGGTGTTGGTGCCGTCACATTCCATACAGAACAAAGTGTTACAGTATTTGCCCTTATTGATCCATCAACTGCTCAATGCACGGAATCAACGGGTTGTTGTCCTCCAGACACAGATCAAGGCGAAGAAACATGTTCAGTGGCTTCTACATGCAACTCTGCCTGTCCTTTGGATGATTCATGGGAATCTACATCAACCAAAGCAACTGTCGATGTTTCAGAAAGAGGTGAAGTTGAACTTGAGATCTATCGTAAAAATTTTGCATCCAACGAAGTGGAAATTGATATTGCAAATGGTGCTGACCATATGAACCAGTACACTATTGCTTTTATTGTAACACCAATGACGGCAAAGGTTGATATGAGTCTGTGTACTCAACCTGTAGGTCTGCGTCAAACTGTAGGGGGTCCATCTCGTGCGAACATGCGTTCCAATGTTGCTAATTCAATGTATCCAAGTGATGGTGCACGTGCCACAGATGTATGGACAATGGGTGGTACCGATGGTGATGCCACCATGGCAAACGGTATTAATTACTTTGAATTGGATCTTGGTAACGAGTATGCCGTTCGTGGTATACTTTCGCGAGGGGGTGCATCTGCTGGTGACAATCTTGCCAAAGGTAAAATTGGTACATCCATGGAGAATAAATGGAATACACAACATACGACACCGTCCAAAGCACTTGATGGTGGTGTAAGTACCAATTTTGATGCATGTTACAGTAGTTCGTCGGATCATAAGAATGGTAATCCATGGTTTCGAGTTGATTTGATTAATCCAACACCTGTTGGTCTTGTTCGAATATTGCGCCGTGATGATCATTGTGGTGATTATTGCAAACAACGGCTGTCTGATTTTGAAGTCCTTGTTTCCAATCAAGGTGATATTGAGGATACAGTTGCTGCTGCTTCTTGCGGAATATTTAAAAACACTGATTTTAACAGTGATCAATGGGCTAACATTGATTGTGGTGGTAATAAAGGCATTCAAGGTCGTTACGTTTATATTCGATTGAAAGGCAAACAAGACGATGGTACCTTTGCTAGTGGTAACATTGGTGAAAATAATCAAATCTTGACATTGTGTGAAGTGGAAGTATTTAGTGTGGATTCTTACGTCAGTGTAACAAAATATTCTCTTCGACGTAGTCTGGATGGCAAGAAATTCATACCTGTGAAAGCAAACCAAGAAATCGAAGTGTTCCAAGGGAATCACGATCGTACCACTGACGTAGAAAATGAACTTACGTACCCAGCAACTGCCCGCTACATTCGTGTCATACCGCTTCAATGCAACGGTGCGTGTGCTGGTAATTTTGAAGTTCTTGGAGGTCCTGTCGAAACATGCCAAGTTCTTGATAATGTTGCGTTGACCGGTGATCAAATCGTAGGGTACGATCAAGACGGCAAAACAAATCAAGCCTGGGCTGATTTAACCTATCGAGTTACGGCCGGAGATTCGGATGGTATTTTCTGCTTCCCAGAACCAAGCATTCCAACCATTCATGTCTGTGATCCCGAAGGATTGGATTTTGAAAAAGCTGGTCAAATAACACTTACTGTGACGGTCTTTGATGCTGGGGAACCAGCTTTGTCCAATACAGGCACGGTCAAAGTAACTGTGATGGATTTGAATGAGGCACCTGCGCTTGAACCAACCATTGTTCACATTCATGAAAACGCCATAGCTAAAACCAAAGTGAACGCACCTATTGTCGGTACCGATCCCGACGATGGTGATATATTAACCTATACTTTGAGCGCCGACGATTCATTTGGAAAATTGAGTCTTAATTTGAAAACAGGTGTCATTTTTGTCACTGAATTGGGTGCACAGGCAGATGCATTAGATTACGAAGTTGAACCAATGTATAATTTTACTGTTCGTGTGTCAGATCAAAATGGGTTGTGGAGTGAAAATGCTGTTAGTGTTCGTTTAATTGATATTAATGAACCACCAACAATTGATGACATTTCATTGCCCGTAAACGAAAATCCAGACCCACTGTCAGCAGTTGGCACACCAATCTCAGCATATGATGTCGATGAAGGACCCAATGGCGTTATTGGGTATTCCATTGACAGCCAAGAAGTATGTCATGGACAAAAATGTGAAACATTAGTCAATGAAATATTTGGTATTGATCGTTTGAGTGGGCAAATTCTTGTTACACGTAGCCGTAACGCCAATGGAAGCCCATCTATCAATTACGAAGCAGGCCAAGAAAATGGCACAACCACACACCGCCTGGTTATCCGAGCTACTGACATGGGGTGGTTGTTTGATACTGCCACCGTCCTTATTACTACCGCTGATGTGAATGAAGCACCATACTTTCATGACCTTGCTTCTGAAACAAGTAAAGCTGCCAAATATTTGAAACTGTCCTCTACTGTATTACATACCACCGACGATGGTTTGACTCGACGCATTCGTGGTGGTATCATTACAGAAAATACAAAAGTCGGTACATTTGTGGGTACAATTGTAGCGGATGATATTGATGCCAATGATTTTCTCACTTATCGAATCAGTTCTGGTGATCCGGGCGGTTTGTTTGACATTAGCAAATTACCCAATGCAAGCACTGCCACTATTCGTACAGCAAGAGCTTTCATTGACCATGAAGCTGATAGCTTTCATGTCTTGACCATTGAAGCCACTGATACTCAGTTGCCTCCTTTGTCTTCCTCCACAACATTTCGTGTTACTGTCAAAGACGTCAATGAAGCCCCACAGTTTAAAACTACATTCAAAGGATTTGTCTTGGAAAATGCGAAAAGTGGCCAATCCATTGGTGGTCCAGTCAATGCATTTGATGTTGATTACGTTGTCACTGAAACAGTGGTTGATTTATGGAGAGATACCGTCAATGGTGGGAAATCAGTCAAAAAGAACATGTGTATGATGCAGTGGGGTGCGGAACCATTTGGACGTGCTTCACGCACTTCTAAATCTACTGAGCCACTTGGCACTGTTAAATCTTTAGGTTTGGTCTCTGACATTACTAAGTCTCTCACTTTAGCATCATCCAACGGTGCTTATGTTCAATCTGCTAGTGGTGCACCAACTGGTGAAAAATTATTCAAACAAGCTTACAGTGAAATTGGGTGTTTCAAACATGGCACACAAGACTCCGTTTGGGAACCCATCGCAACCTTTGATCGGGATGGTTCTGGCAATGTTGTATTAGGGACAGCCAACAAGTATTGTTCGTACACCAACGACGATTATGTTGTCAACTACCACAGTCCAACGCATCATTTGAACAACCTCGGAGCGACTGCCGATGCCAATGCTGGAGTAAATGCTGAAACTGGTGACGAAGATGTGGTTTGGACCGAAGAATCATGTAAAATATCGTGTTTGGAGGACGATCGATGTAATTTTATTACATTCTTTGATCCCGCATACGGTGAATCTGGACATTGTTGGCACCAGGAAACATGTGGTGCCAATGGTGGTACTGATGCAGCGGACTTTGTCGTAGCCAGTGGACGTACCATTTTTGTCTGGAAAGTAACTCAAAAGAGTGATTCACCTCTCCGTTCACTTGAATTTGATGCTGATTTATCTAATTTGTTTGGTGTTCGTCCTGAAAACCGTTTCAATCCGATTGATTCGTGTGCTTCAGCCACCAATAAAAAGGGTTATGCCGTCTTTGGTATTACCAATGGTGGTGAATGTTTGAGTCATCATGGTGTCAGTGAAGCAGATGCCAAGGCTATGCCTGCCGGTTCTTTGTGTTCCATGGGTCTTGGATCCAAAGGAAGTTACACTTTGTATTCTATTCCTACCCAAATTTCTGAACCTCAATCGTGTTCAGAGATTAAAGCAGCCAACGAACATGCTAAAAGTGGCATGTACCGCTTCAAGGGTGAGTTGAATTATTGCGACATGAAATCAGACAACGGTGGTTGGACAATGGTTGCATATGGACCAAAAGGTACAATTGGTGATTTACGAAAGGCTGCTGGAACTCTCAATGCCAACAAAAATAATGGTGCTTGGGTTCATTCAAACGCTGTTGATTTGATTGAGGGTTCTAAAGAAGTTGCAATCGCATGGACAAGTCTTGGACAAGCCACCGGTGGTATTGCATCTTTTGAGTCGGCGGTCCGTTTCACTAAACCTACTGGTACGTACGACATGAATCCGGGTGCCATTACTTCTGGGTTATTGGCTGGCAAGAGTTGCAGTGATTCTTCGTCGTGGGCACGTGTTGATGATGTAACATGTATCCAAGGTGATCAATGCAACATGCCAAAAGTAATGTTTACTAAAAAGAATTCGTTGGGTGCTGTTTACGGTGCCTCTTACGGTTTGGTTGCACCGGTGTCTATTGAAGTTGTGTCTTTGGCTGCTGCAAGTGCTGATGCTGCAATAGAAATTGATGCACTTTATAACGGTGTTAAATATGCCTCAAACAGAGGTCCTTACAAGATTACGACTTTCAACACAGAAAAATATAGTGGTGCTGTCTTCCTTCGTGGTGACAATGACAAATCCGCAGACGAAAATGAATTGACATTGTCACGTCCAGCGACCGTTTACCTTGCCATTGATAATAGATCGCCTGCGAGCGAAAAGGCTCCAGATGGTTTTGTTCTCGACGGTTCGGAAACAATTACCTTTTCGCATGGCTCGGATGCTCTTGCCTTCCCAGTCTACAAAAAATCATTTGCTGCCGGCGATGCTAAATTTGCATTCAAAAAAACAACCATGGCAGCAATCTTTGTTGTGTCTACCGGTGACCATGACGCGCAATGTGATTGGACTGTTGATGCACAACCGTACCGGTCCATTTATATGGGTGCCAAAGTTGGTGACAAGTACACGGGTGTCAAATCGATTGATGGAAAACGTGTTATACCGGGTGTAATGTCAATGTGGGTACGCAACAAAGATGCGGAAGCCGTTCCAATGGTATTTAGTTCCACGGATGCAAAAGAACTGAATTGGAAAGTGGGTGGTACTACAGACAAAGTATACCCACGTGTTGAAATTAAAAATTTAAATAAATTTGCCCAAGACGAAATGAATTTTGATGGTGCTGATGATGGTTTTGAAGAATTTACGGTTGCTTTTCATTTTAAAGCACCAAAAAGTACTAACAAACAAACACCAATATCATATGCCACCGAAGAATCCGATAATAATCTGCTTGTGTATGATGTCAATGCATTTAGAACATACATGGGTCCGAGTCAAGGTTCAGTTCTTTCCGGTGGAAAAGGAGATGGATTTGCAGACAATCAATGGCACGCAGCATGTTTGACTTGGTCAAAAAGTTCTGGTAATGTTGTTTCATGGATTGATGGTAAAAAGTATGTCGGAAGTAAAAAAAGTGGTGCGTATCTATCAGAAAATTTGCCATCGGGTGGAACACTTGTCCTTGGGCAAGAACAGGATAAAGTTGGGGGTGGTTTTGCTGGTGGGCAAGCGTACGAAGGTGCGTTGACACGGGTCAATGTGTATTCTACGTATGCCTCCGCCAATGAATGTGGTCCCACTGGTACATGGTTAAAGACGGGTGCGTCGGGTGATGTGGTCAATTGGGAAAAGATTGTCACGGAAGTTGAAAAGAAAACAGATTGCACAAAGTACAGTGTTGAAGCCGTGTCTTTGGCAGCGGCTGGTGGTGCTGCAACACAGTATGATACTCTTTATAAGCATGTTAAATATGCCTCGAACAGAGGTCCTTACAAAATTACAGATTTTAACCAAGACAAATATGGTGGTGCTGTCTTTCTTCGTGGAGACAATGACAAATCCACAAGTGAGATTTATTTGAAAGTGACACAAGAATCAACCGTTTACGTTGGCATCGATGATAGATTGAGCAATGCCCATCAGAAAGCTCCAAATGGTTTTGTTCTCGACGGTTCGGAAACAATTACCTTTTCTCATCGCTCGGATGCTCTTGCCTTCCCAGTCTACAAAAAAACATTTGCTGCCGGCGATGCTAAATTTGCATTCAAACAAGGAACCATGGCAGCAATCTTTGTTATCTCTACGGGTGAAAGTGGAGCTAAAGATGGTCGAATATGTACTTGGAACAGTCCGTCTTTGATGACATTGAGTGAATCAACAGAAATTGATACCACAACTATGTTTGCTAGTGATGCGATTAAATTAGGTCGCCACTATGAAATTGGTTCAACTTTACTTGCCGACGCACATCTAACCATTGAACACGCCGAAAAGCCAGGCACCAACTTTCATGTCACTCAGTTGTCCGTCATCAATGGTGTCAAAGCGTGTGACGGTCTGATCCTTCAGAGACGTGAAGCAGCCGGAGGTTTTGTAACTGTTGACACCTTTAAATTAGGTAAATCAGGTGAAACCTCGGTATTGGGTGGTGAATTTGGCATTGCTGCTAAAGCAACTGCTTCACAATGGCGTGTTATTCCTTTGTCAACGAAACAAAAATACTGTGAAATTACAAAAGTATCTGTGTATGGTGCCGTACAAAATGAACCCGTCCCTGTCTGGCATGGACAATTGCGCGCAGATAATCTTGATGTTTTGTTTGATGAATGTGCCCTGTTGGGTATTGATGAATGTGTTGGTATTGCGTTGGAAACCGATTCTACGAATCCACGCGCTGCATTAATATCACAATGGGTTGCATCAGCTTCTGCGTCGACGGGTGCCACAACAACTTACACGAGACTTGAAGTTGATGGCACCTACGCCGTTGATGAAGAACAACGTGGTAAAGGAGTACGTTTGGGTGACTGTAAAATGGGTGTATACGAGTCTGAAATCACAATGCCATATGTTGGTGATTGGGATTTTAAAGTCAAGACAAAAGCGGATACTTCCCTTGGATCTTTTGCATCGGATTGGATGGATATTTATATTCGCCCAGATGCTACCGATCAATTTGTGTTAGTGGCGCGTCATTTAAATGATGCTGATCATTACACACCAATTCGTATATCTAATTCTGGCCGTTTTGGTTTGAAACTTGTTTCTTCTTCCTCGACCGAAAGTTTAAGTCGACATATGCGCATTGAAAGAAGTCCAATTGCAAGATCAGAAGTTTCTGGTCATAAACATTTAACGTATCGCCTTGGTAACAATCCTTGTTTGTCACATCGTACCGACGCAACAAGAACTACTGTTGGTAGTGCTTCGGGTGATGAGGATACACAACATGCTCTGGATGAAGCAGGGGCTGGAATCCATGCTGCTTACTGCCCCAAAGCATTGTTTTCAATGGACAAATGGACGGGTCAGTTGTCTGTTCGTCATACTAATGTATTTGATGTGCGGAAAGCAAAAGAATTTACTTTGAATATCACTACCACAGACCCCGCCGGTCTTGAAGATCATACAACCATGCACGTTACTATTCTTGAATCAAACGATGTCCCAGAAATGTATTCGTTTGTACTTCATGTGGATGAAAATCAAAAATCCATGGACTGTGCTGATATTTCTCCTGTTGGAGTAAATCACCACAAAAACATTGGTACATGGACCTCCATGGTCGACGGGGAACCATATCCAGGCGTTGTGGGTTACGTTGGTTCTCAGTCGGATGTAAACAAGGGACAGATTCTTGCGTATTCGATTGCTGCTGGCAACCTTGGTACATCCTTTATTATTAACAGTCATACCGGTGTCATTTCACTGTCTGGTTCAGCATCACTTAACTTTGAATCTGAAACTGTTGTTCAATTGTCTGTGTTAGCGACGGACACTGGAATTGGTCCTATGTCACACTCTAACATTACAACTGTGTACATTCATGATGTCAATGAAGCGCCATGGTTTCCTTCTACTACGCGTTACGTCAAAGAGAATTCAAACGCCGGCACTAATGTAGGTCTACCTGTGCAAGGCCGTGATGTCGATGCTGGTGATGTTCTTTCATATTCGCTCGTTGGAGGACCCAATGAATTTGCTGTGGATTCTACCACTGGTCAAATTACAACTACTGCCTCGCCTTTGTTGGATTATGAACGTCAATCTTCCTACGAAGTCACCGTACAAGTGTGTGATTTGAAACGCCCTTGTGGTCGTCTTCAAGAAATGTGTCCATCTTTGTGCAATACTGGCATTGTGACTGTCATTGTTGTTGATGTGAATGATGCGCCTAAAATTGTTCAAGGACAAGTGAAATTGATTGATGAAAACTCCAAAAAAGAAGCAGTGGTTGATACAGTTGTTGTTGCGATTGACGAAGATGGTCAAGCAGATTGGCGCAAACTTGAATATTCTATTGTCAGTGGATCGTCACCCGTCTGTACCGGTATTGATTCGCAAGGATTCGTCAGTTCGTGGTTAGTGTTAGGCAATGACAAACAAGGTGCTTACGAGTACGATCAAATTCAATTAAAATCCAAGAAGGAAATGGATACCACGTCGTTTGTGGAAGGTCTTGAACCGTCAATCAAACCCGCCGTTGGTGTTACCACTTCTGGAAGAACGTGGACATTGTACAAAGACAATTGTGGTTTGACTTCCACTTGCAACAATGGATGCAACACCAAAGGTATTGATTTAGCCTGTCATTTTCATGGCAAGGGAATGCCTGATAATGAATGTAAAATCAATGCTCAAAAATGTAAGAATGATCAAGGTTACGCAGCAACATATCTTGTTAGTAATCAAGCCCGCACCGTCGAACTTCGTATGTCATCCAACGATGGCCATATGGTTTGGTTCAATGGTGAGTTGGTGGCCACGAAATTTACAGGCAAATGTTACGACAGCAGTATTGATCAAGCCGTTCAAGTCTCTTTGAAAAAGGGCGTGAATCGAGTTCTTGTTAAAACCATGGATTTGGGTGGATCATGGGGATTTGCTCTTAGTTTAAGTAACGCAAAAGGTGTCTTTGCAACTACCGCACCATCCGGTGAAAAAACCGGGGCCGGTGGGTTCAGTGGTGCTGCATTCACCATTGAAAGTGCTACTGGCCAACTTCGTGTCAAAGCAATGGAAGCATTGAATTTTGAAATGGTCCGTGAATTTACTATCCGTGTACGTGTTTCCTCTTTGTCCTTGTTTGATGAACAAGATGTAGTCATTCGTATTGGAGATGTAAATGAAAGACCAAGATTTTCTCTTTCTGAAATGAGAGAAGTACCCGAAAACTCAAAAGCTGGGGTTGCTGTCGGTAATCCTATCAGTGCTGCCGAAGTCGATGCATCACAACGTTTAACCTACTGGATGACAGGGCAAACACGTCGCTTTGAAGTCGACGGTGAAACTGGACAAATTTCAGTGGTACCGGGTGCTGTTTTAGATTTTGAAGGCGTTAATACTTTTATGGTTGTTGTCTACGTCAAAGATAGTGCTAGTCCACCTCTGGAACATTCAGTCCCTGTCAACATTCGTGTCACGGATGTAAATGAAGCTCCATTAATTAAAGATGTCACATTAACATTGACTGAAGACAGTCATCCTGCTCAAAGTTTACGTCTTGTCAAATCCACAAAATGTATAGATGCTGGTTCGAGTGGATACGAAGTTACTATGCGTAAATGTGGTAAACCAGGCTCTATCGCCGTCAAAGGACAACAATGGACTCTCCATGGTGATGGAAGGATTAAATTGGTCCGCAATACAGCTCAATGTTTGACCAAGAGTGGTAATTCTGTTGGCATTGCTCAATGTTCCGTCAGTCGACGCACAGCGCAAAAGTGGAAAATGATGGAAACCAAAGCTGAAACCACTTTATGTTTAGTTCTTGGTACTGGTGCTTGTCTAGATGCTGGATTAGAATTAATTGAAGCTCCCGTGGCTGTTATTGGGCAAGAACCAGAAATTCCAACCGAATTAGCACGTTTTGACGTGAAATTTTCACCAACACCGGGTAAACTGGTGGGTGATACGATATGGAGTTCGGACCATGATGTTGGTCAAGCAAGTCGTATTCGTTATGGTATTGCTCAACAAGATGCCAACAGTCCAAATGGTTTTGCCATTGATGGTACAACGGGACAAATCAGTGTTAACGAAGCCTTTCTCAATTATGAAGGGGTGAAGACATCTTTCGAAATTACAATATTTGCACTGGATGATGGTTATTTGTCCGATGGAGTTACCGTGCAAGACTGCGATGTTGCTTTCAATGGTCTGTTCACGAATGACGGTAGATGTCCTTTGTCTGCTAAAGCAAGAATTAGTATCAATGTCGTTGATGTCAACGAAGAACCAATTGTATACGATCAATTGCGTTTGATGGATGAAAACATGCCAATCAATTCTTTTGTTGGAACAAAAGTATATGCCGACGACCCAGATTTTGGTGATACACTGAAGTTTGAAATTGTAGCCGGCAACAACGATAACATGTTTAACATTGAAAGTTGTAGTGGACAACTTATGTTGAACAAACCTGGTCTTGATTACGAAGATGGTGGCACTGAATCTGTTCATGTTCTTGACATTCGTGTCGAAGACAAGAGTGGTGCCAGTTCCGTTGGTAAAGTTACGGTGCGTGTGAAAGATTTGAATGAAGCACCTGTTGTTGTTCCACCAAATCCATTCAGTTTGACTGAAAACAGTCCAGCGGGCACCTTGGTTGGGGCCAAAATGAAAGCATCTGATGTTGATGCTGGGCATTCTCGTCTGTTGTCTTGGTCAATTACACAAGGAAATGTAGGTGATGCATTCCACATCGATGAAATTACTGGACAAGTCTCTGTCTTCAACGGTAAATCTCTCAATTTTGAAACCATGCCCATTGGTGGTGATGGTGAACACACACCATTCCTGTTAGAAGTGACCGCACGAGATGTTGGTCTGCTTCCAACACAAAAACCTACTGAATTTCCTGAAGCTGTTCTTCCGATTGCTGTCAAACCAATGGGGTGCAAAAATGGTGCTGTTCTTGCACATGCCAAATGGATCAATTTGGAAGGAAATTCTGCATACACATCGTTGTTGACGGTTCCTGCTTCTAAAATTATTGCCGCGTCTTCTACGAAACATGCTTATGTTTGGACAACGAAAGATTGCAAACATGAGGATAAAGTCGATGGGTCTAAAAATGGTCAATCGTCTGGAGCACCCGTTTGTGATATTGAGGGCTTAAAATTGAATTCAGGGGAACTGTCTGATCCAGGTATTCCGGGACAATATTCACGCAAGCTTCAGATTGGCGAAAGCAAATTTTGTAGTTCGGATTCGGAATGTATGAGTGGAAGTTGTGATGTCAATGGCATTTTTGGTTGTTCTAGTGGTGGTGCAAAATGTACAAAACCTCGTTCATGGGCGATAAGAAAAACTGGTTCTGTTTGCAAATCAAGCGATATTTCATTGGGTAGATTTGATTCCGAAGATGAGGCAGACGGTATTGCTAAATGTGCCGAAGCATGTGCTAATACAGACGGGTGTCAATACTTTACGTACGGCAGTGCCTGTAAAGCTAAATGTACGGGTGATGATACAACAAGATGTCTCGACAACTGTGATGATGCACTTTTGGCAGAAACAATGTCGTTCAAAGATCAACAGGGTCAATGTTACATGGAAAAGACTGAGACTGCAGCCTGTAGCGAAGGCTGGGAAATCAGTACGTCCGACCTTTACGAAATAGTATCTAATGGTCGTGATGCCTCCCAAGGTGCCGATTACAATTGTCCAATTGCAACACGTGCTGCTTCGGATGGTGATCAACAACACATTAATTTTGGTACTGTTTCTATTGGCGATGAAATTAGTCTATCAATATGGATTAATGCTGATGAATCTGCGGTAGCCACCACTAAAACTCGTTTTTTGACTCTGTGTGAAAACGCAGACTCAACCGAGTGCCTTACGGTAGATCTTGTTGGTGGTGTGCGTAAAACTGTTGTCTTTAATGCACCAAGAACAGGTACTGAAAGTACATCGACTGTACAAATCAATACTGGTAAATTGCAACATGTTTTGGTTACGGTTAGTGCTAAAGGTCATAAACGTATGTTTATCAATGGTGTTGAAGATAAAGGTGCTAAGAAATTTGGTGCCTCTCCAATGACGCCCATGCGTGCCAGTGTTGCGTACATGGGCAGCCCTGCACCTGCAGAAACGGGCATGAATTATTTTGCTGGACATGTGCGTAAACTATCAATTTGGGATCGTGAACTTTCTGTTGAAGATGTTGAAGCATTGCATCTTCTTCAAGAAATGGGCTCGGCCGAACCATTTCCATCTTATGCCATCGAAATGAACAATGTTGGGCGTGCGGATGCTGTTGAACGGTGTGCTGAAGCAGCTGTACGTGCGGGATTAGATTTCTTTGGTGTCAGTGCTGGTGGTAAATGTGGTGGATCTAAATATCGTTACGTGGATTCCGATGGAGATGGCATCTTGGACATTACGGAAGGCGGCCGTACTGTCGATACGGACGGCGATACCATTCCTGACTACTTAGATTTAGATTCCGACAATGATGCGATTCCTGATGCCAAAGAATGGACAAAAGATCATGACAAAGATGGTATTTCTAACTTTCAAGATACCGACAGTGATGGCGACAACATCTTGGATGGTGGTAAATTTGATCTCAACGAAGATAAGAAATTTGATCGCGTTGAATCTCCAACCGATCAACTTGAATGGTTGAATCCAGCTCGTGCTGATGCCATGTGTTCAGAAGGAAAAGGTGCGGCCAATGCCGTTAACATGTATGAAATTACTGCTCGTCCTGCCACATTGACAGTGGATGATGGAAACGATTGCCGTCTTCGTTGCCAACGTCAAGCTCCTTGCACACCCTCAAAATCAAACAAAGCTTGTTGTAAAGCTTATGAGTTTGATGTGGCCAAGGCTGACAACAATTGTCGTGTTGTACCATTTTCAAGAGCTTATGCCAGCATTGAAGTACCATTGACATTGAGCGGTGCCACAACTACAGTCTTTATGAAATCTGTAGGTTCTGCTCCATTAGTTGGCACGGCCGACTATATGATTCACATTTGGGACGTCAACGAACCACCTCGTTTGAATGGTGATACAATATACCAAAATGTGGATGGTGCAATGTCAAAAGGATTGTGGGTTGAAGAAATTGGTGCCATGAGTCTCACAGAACCGGGAACTAAAATTGGCGATCCATTACCTGCACCCGACGACGATGGTGATAAAATCACCTTTTCAATGGATGGATGGTGGGAAGTCAATGATCGAAAATGGGGCAGTCATCCACTGGGTGTTGAGTACTTGGGCAATAAAGCGACCACCCTATCGGGTATCAACTGTGTTGAATGGAAAGATTCTGCATTTAAATTACTTGTGGGTGCGGGTGGAAAACACAATCGATGTCGTAATCCAGATGAATCGGAAGAGGGTCCATGGTGTTTTACACAATATTCCGACGCCGATACGTATGAAAGAGAAGCATGTTACGAATATTTTGAAGCACCTGCACCAATGTTTACGTTTTCGGCCGATGGCCAATTCAAAGTACGGGACGAATCTTTAGATTTTGAAAATATTTTTACGTACGTTGTAGTTGTTACTGCATCAGAAGTAGACGTCAAACCACCCCTGCAAACGACCCAAGCTATCATGATTAATTTAATCGACGTCAATGAACATCCATTCATTGTCGATCAAACTGTATCAGTGAAGGAAGATGTTGGTTTTGAACGTGAAGTTGGTACACCTCTTACCTCTTCTGATATTGATGCCGGTCAAACAGTTGTCTATGATATTGTTGGCGGCGATAATTTCCGTCAATTTGCCTTTTTATTGAGCCACCCCGGTCAAATTGTAGCTATTAAACCATTGGATTTTGAATTCACTGCACAACACCAGTTGAATGTCCGTGTAACAGACAATGGCAAAGGCGCCTTGACTTATGACGCTGTGGTTACGATCAACGTGGAAGACGTGAATGAAGTTCCATGGTTTCCTAAAGGACAAAAACTTGGATTGGGTGGTATGGTCGACGACGATGACGAAACATTGAAGAAATATACACGTACGGTTCAAGAAAACGATCAATACAATGTCAATGATAATGAAATTGTTGTGCTTAATGGAGGTCCAGTCTTGGCAACTGATCAAGATACTGATGGAAGTTGGTCAAGTTTGACATACGTCGTAATTGGTGCGAGTGCTGTACCAGCACTTGGACCCGAAGGTGCAATTGCTGCCAAAAACGTTCCAATTGACGTTCGTTTTTCAATCGATTTCGACACTGCAATTATGTCAACATTAGCTAATATGGATCTCAACGCAGAAGTCTTTCAATTTTGGAAAGTGATCTTGCAAGTAAGTGACGGGGAACTGGACAATCAAATAACGATGACAGTTGAAATTTTAGATATCAATGAACCACCCACAATTTTTGCTGGACAACATCGTAATATTATTGACGACTATCAAAAAGATGATTTTGTCGGCACTCCAGTTCTAGCCCACGATCAAGATGTGTATCGTGGTACTCGTGATCAATTGACGTTCACTGTTGAAAGTCAAACAAATCCTGGTACATTCCGCTTCGATCCATCATCCGGTCAACTGATTGTCACGATGGGTCCAGATGCACATACATTGGATTGGTATTATGCTGCTGGCACAACAAAACGATTGGGTTGCCAAGGATGTTCGGAACTTTATTCCGTGTCTACTGGCGATGGTGGTGCCGGTAGTGGCTGTGAAATCTATGGTACAGTTGGCGATGATGGCAACGCGCGTGATGTTGGGTATCTTGAAAAAACATGCGGTAGCAATAATGATTGTGGCACCGGTGGTATTTGCCGATCGTATACTCACAAAACCGATGGTGTTGTGAACAGATGTCAAATTAAACTTGATGCATGTACTTGTGCGCAACCAACTAAAAAGACATGGTCTCCTGGACGTGGTAAATGTCTTACCAATGATTTTCTTGAAGCTGGCCTTCATACTGTAACTTTTCGTGTGAGAGATGACGGTAACGATCGTAATGGTGGTTATGAAAAATTGTCAGTGACTGGTAGTATGACAATTCAAGTGGATCCAGCAAACAAACCTCCTATTCTTGATGATACAACACGATACGTTGCTGAAAATTCTTTGCCCGGTGTTAGTCTTGGTGAAGCAATAGTTGGTACAGATGAAGACATTACTGAATTCAATTCTTCGTTGCCCTACCCACTTCAAAAATTGTCTTATTTTATTTTAGATGGTAATGTTGGTGATGCATTCAGGATCGATCGCAATACTGGTATTATTGTCGTTCAAAATCCAGAACCCTTGGATTTTGAAGTCAGACCAATTATTGTAATTCGTGTAATGGTCCAAGACAATGGTAATGGAAATTTAACCGATTCGTGTTATGTGACTATTGTTCTGGGTGATGTCAATGAACAACCAACCTACCCCGATTATTTCTTTGAACTCGAAGAAAACAGTGTCGTGGGTGAAACTGTTGGTACTGTTGCCAGAGGTTACGACGTCGACGCGGGTGATCAACTCAGTCATCTTATTATGAGTGGGAATGAAGCTGGGAAATTCAGCATGAACGTTGCCACTGGTCAAATCCGTGTCCTTAAACCACCACCTGCACTCAATTATGAAGTTGAACCAGATTATAAATTTGTCGTGCGGGTCACTGATGCTGCGGGTCTCTTCAGTGAGGCGTCTGTGTTCATTGCACTGAAAGATGTCAATGATCCCCCTCATCTCACAGCTATGCGTCGAACTGTTGCTGAAAATTCCTTTGTTGGTGATTTGATTGGTACTGCTGTGACTGGGTCAGATGAAGACGCGTTGGAAGTCATGCGTTATTCGATCGTTGGTGGCAATTGCCATGCAAGTGAACCAGGCATGGGCACTGTTCAATATTTAACTGCGAGTGGATTAACACCCGGTAACATGGATGTACGCTTCACTGTCAAATCAAGTGGTAATGTTCGCGTTGTGCTTAGTGCATCAAATCCAACACGTACGGACGACGCTCCTAAATTTACAATTCGATCCGGTGCTGCAAAAACAGACGGTGGTTCACAACCTTTCTGTCTTCACTACGGCTGGCCGCTTGATGGTGCGATTTCAGATCCGACCAATAAAGATGTTGGCCGTGTGGTTGATTTATGGCAATGTGGTGCTGTACTGAAAGCGGGACAGACTTGGTCATTTGATGAAAAGGAAGGGCGTATTCGTCTTGACTCCAATTCGGAATACTGCCTTCATGTTTGGAATGCTGCACAAGATTTGCAAGTAGGCAGTCGTATCGGTCTTTGGCCATGTGCGGTGCAATACAATCCTCATCAACGTTGGTCGTTCAATGCCAACAGTGGAAGAATATGTCTTCGTAAGGATCCTACTTTCTGTGCTTCGACTAGTGGAAATGCGGAAAATGGGCAATTTGTCTCTCTCGCCAAAAACACTGCTACAAGTCGATTGTTTTGGTCGATGGTTGGTGAATCGGGTGTCTCTGCACCCGATCGTTACGAAGTTGTGATGGGTGAAGAGTTGACGGTGATTTCAAGATGTACACCAAAACCGGACAATGTGTTGGGCAATAGTATGGAATGGACAGATTTGGACGATGACAATGTGGCTGATGGATGGGACGTCAATGGTGCCCAATCAACTCAAGTGTTTCAAACACAAAAATGTGCTACTGATGGTTCTGAACAATTCAATGGTGGGTATCAACGTGTTACCATTGGAGATGGAACAACCATCATTTCGCAAGGCACACCTCCTGGTGTTGTTATTACTGCGCGTGGTGAAGGTTGTGACGATGTTGAGAAAACAAGTGGTTGTGGAAAAGCTGAAATTAGGATTGATGCGTTGGGTGGACAAGTCAACACACCCGGGAGAGGACACAATGTTGTCATCTACAACGCTGAGACCAACACTTACAGAGCTGAAACATTTGATACGTACCGCAGCAAGAAAAAGGTGAAAGATTTGGGCGAGTTCATTAATAGCGCCATTGATGGTGAATATGTTCTCATAGCATGCCAAGATGAATGCTGCAAACAGATACAAAAGAAACCAAATGATGAGAAGATTAAAATAGGTGTTAATGCCATGAAGGCTTTGGGTATTGTTGGGGAGGCTTTGTGCACAAATGGTGATAGGGTTGTTCCCGTTGTAGACAAAGGTGCCAGTGGCTGCACTTCCAGCAACAAATGTACAGAGTGCCAAGGCGACTGTGACAGCGATGGAGATTGTGCTGACGGTCTCGTTTGTGTCCAGAGAAGAAAATCGTATCATCGAGTGCCTGGATGTGGATTAACAGGATATGTGAAATCGACTTCGGATCACGATTACTGCTCTCGATATGATCTGATCCGTTCAGGTTTTGCCTCCATTTCTCGTAAAGGGTTTGGCAATGTAGAACAACAATGGCACCCACGTTATCATGCGTTGAAACCCGCCACTGTAACTGCAGTGGTAGGTGAATCTAATCCGCTCCAAATTGAATCTGGTAAATCATACTTGATGACAATGAAAGTTCGTGGTACAGCAACACTTCGATCGACGGAATCTGCTCTGTTGCCATTCGCCGATATCATTGGATCTGCCAACGCCGTGACAGAGATTTCTCGTTCTTTTACTGCTGGTGAATCGCCGTGTGATGAGACAATATCGGGGCGCAAGGAAAACGGATACCGTGGTTGTCAAACTAAATCAAAAAGTGGACTGAATTGTCAAAAATGGACGAGTCAATCACCCCATGGGCACATCAGAACCAATGACAATTATCCAGGCCTTGGTGTGGGTGACCACAACTTTTGCCGTAATCCTGACGGTGAAACTGGAGGTATCTGGTGCTATACCACTGATTCAAATGTACGCTGGGAGTTCTGTGACCCCATTACTGCACCTTCTAGTGGTGGTGTGATGATTTCAACTTTGGGATTTGAAGTTGTTGGTGCCACAGGTGATTGGATTGAAATGGATGAAATTCTTCTTGCTGATTATGCCGCACCATTGAAAGATGGTTGTTCCGCGATTGATTCTGCAGAAACACACTTTAAAGGTGGTTCAGCAGCACCAAAAGAAGATGAATTTAGTGATTACTGGCTTCAGGCCTCAGATCGCGCTGTTTCTATGGGCATGGGGAAACGTCCTACCATTTACGAAGGTTCGGAAGTTCAATTTGTATCTAAAGATACAAGAAAAGTGTTCAATTGGGCTGGTCACACAAGATTTTTTATTGCTGGCGCAGAAGGTCAAATGACCGGAAATCGTGTCGAATTTGGCAGTCTTGTTAATTTACATGTTCCTGGATATGGTTATGTCAATTGGAACACTGGCACAGTACATGGATTTAATTCTGTTGTTGCCAATGATCAAACACAAATATTTGTTCGTGGCAATGGCAAGCATTTACAAGAATCTTCATTGGTCAACCTTGTATCAGCCGAAGCAGAACAAAGTCTTGAATTTTGCAGTGGTATTTTTACCAGTACACCGATGGTTGGTCAATGGAGTATTCAATTAGTACCGTCAACACCTATGGTTGATGATATTAAACCGGATTGGGCCATTCAAACATTGCTTCCCAGTGTGAAAATTCATACAACAGGAAATGATCAAAGAATAGTCAAGCGTCTTCCAGCTCTCTTCAACAATGCAAAACAAATTATGCTACCAGGAGTGGATGGTGGTCCTAACTATGGCAATGGTGGCATCAAGGAACGATTCTTTATTCGTATTGATTCACCGGCATATGTGTACATTGCATACGACAGCAATGAACCTAGTCCTCTAATGGAGGGATGGCAACCGATGACCGAAACCATTCTAATTTCTAGAGACAACGGGGGTGATGATTTAACGTATAATGTTGGTGTTAAAAGATTTGATGCTGGTGATGTCAATGTTGAATTATTGTGTGACGGTGCAACTTGTTTACTTGGACATTCTCTGTTGATCTTTGTTCGGCGGTACGGATCGCCCGGGCACATTATTTCTGCGTTTGATCATTCTATTGGTGTTGATGGGCCAGTGTCCATCAAACATGTTGCCGTTGGTTCAGATGACGGGCAAAGTGAATTCAAAGATATTTGTTACGATAGTCCATTACCTGTGCCACTCAATCGTGATTCCTTTCCCGTCACACCTGCTCCCAAAACAGCGGATGGTTTGTTTGACATTGATGCCTTGACTGGTCAAATCTTTCTTAAAATTGCAGGTCTAGATTATGAAACAAGTCCTGTGTATAATTTGATGGTCGCTGTTACTGACCGTAGTGGTGTACAAGATTTTGCTACATTCACTGTTGTTTTAACCACTGTCAATGAAAGACCAAGTTGGGTTCAAGTATGCCCCTCAAATCCAACCGCATTCAGTTGCCCTCTTGTATGGGAAAATGCCAATGTTGAGACTGAAGTTGGTCCTCCACTTGAAACGGAAGATCAAGATTCTACTCATTTTGGTGTTTCTGATCCAGGAAGAGGCAGTGGCCATGCAGTTGTATGGGAACTCAAAGGTGGCAATTGGGGTGATGTTTTCAAATTGAATGAAAACAATGGACAACTTAGTGTCAACAAAGCTGAATTGGATCATGAATCCAAGGAGCGCTATGATTTAATTGTTGGTGCTACTGATAATGGTAGTCCACCTCTTCAAATGATTGGAACCGTTGCTGTTGACATTGGGGATGTGAATGAACCACCTACTCTCGAAGACGATTATGAATTCAAAACAATTGAATGTGATGACGAAGCATGTGAAGATGGATCTCTTATTGGTGAAGTTCCAATGTTTGATTTTGATGATTCAACCGAAGATTTTGGTACCTTGGTTACTTCTATTGTCAGTGTGACGGGTGGTAAACTTGATTATTTTGATGATTTGGCTCAACCTGTCTGGATCAAACCAATTGATTCTGAAATGACAACCTTCAGTCCTGCTACACGTGCTATAACTGACAATGAGGGTAAAGTGATTTCGTACATGGCACAAATTAAAATTGCACCCGATGCATCTTACGATCATGAAGGTGATTACAATATATTTATGGTGCGACTTCGTTCAACAGATGCACCAGCCGGGTTTAATTTTGTGCAAGGTGCTACCAACAGTGATTCTTATCCAGCCAATCGTCTCTTTGGGGAAACAGATGTCATCATTCGATTGCGTGATCGTAATGAAGTACCACAATTTTCTCCGTTTGTGTTGGATGTGCCAGAAATGAGTGGCCGACGCAATTTAGTTGGCGACCCAATGATCAATGGTGCTATGGATCCAGATATTTATGCACGCCAAAAATTGGCGTTTACTATTGTTAGTGGCAACGAAGAAGAACTGTTCCGCATTTCGGAATGCGACGGCCAACTTTCTGTGGCACGCAATTTAATGTTAATTACGGATGAAATGGCCAGTCATGAAATTGATCTTCGTCAACATTCTGAATTAAATTTTGAATCTGGGCGCGAGTGGAATTTACTTATTCATATCGAAGACAACGGAGTCAATGCACAAGGTCCACCATTATTTGTTGAAAAATATGTTACCGTTGTGACGACGGATGTCAATGAAGCTCCATATTTAACGGATGCCTCGTTTACCTCGCAAGAAAATCGCAAACAATTAGATGTGATTGGATCTATGGTACCACATTACACAGAGATTGATCAAGTTGACAAACCTCAGTGGCAGATTACTGGTGGTAATACACCGGATGCTATCTTTGCCATCGGCAAAGATGATGGTATTTTAAGAGTCGCTAATCCAATTCTTAATTTTGAAAATAAAAGAGGTGGTAAAGATCCCGTGTACGAAGTCAGAATTCAAGTTATCGACAAAGAAGACGAATTTGCTGAAGCATGGGCGAAAGTCACTATCTTGAATGTTAATGAAAGACCAACCATTGGTTCATTGCTTATTGCAATTCCAGAAAATACAGTTGCTAATACATTGATTGGTTCACCTATGGCTGGTTTTGATGTTGATGCTACACATACAGATCTCATTCGTTATTCACTGGTCGATGATATGCTTGGTATGTTTGAAATTCATGCCATTACAGGTCAAATCAAAACTACAAACTTAGTGCATGTATGGCCAACATGTCAACCCACAGAAGCTCAACTTGTAGAATTTAGTAATGCACTTGGTGATGGTTCGGCGTTGCCCCGTAAAGCATGCCGTAAAATATGTTCCAGGGCGTGTGGTTGTGACCCAGAAGCCACGTTCGACCCAACAAAAGTGCAACAATGCAAACAATTTCGTGAAACAGTGTGTCAAACCTATTGCAACAAAGACGGTGATGGTTTCTGGCACAACAGATTGAATTTTGAAACGTTTGTCCAGACAAACATTAAATTGATTGTACGTGTCACTGATCCCGATGGTGCGCACTCCGGTCCAAACGGTAATTTGGGTGAAGACTATCAACATGAAGACAGGGATGCAACAATTACCATTAAATTAACCAATGTGAATGAAGATCCCATCTACGATGGTGCTGTACGTTTGTGTCCTGAAAATTCGCAAACGTGGACGCCTGTTGGAACTCCTGTTTTTTCGGCTGATAATGATATTGGAGACCAACATACGTATTTTGTTCGTAGCGAAGAAGTTGTTTCAATATATGGCGGCGAATGGAAGGATACCGTGCAAACCCTTGGATCAAAAGCGTTTGATGTTCATCCACTCCGTGCACAAGTCATTGCTGCGAATCCTATTATGAATTATGAAACACACGGTGCTTTTCGTTTGGTAATTGAGGCCATTGACAAGAGTGGTGTGAAAGATGAAGCTATCATTACTGTTGCACTTATCAATATGAATGAAAAGCCCGAATGGAACGGTGGTGAACGTGGTTTTGCACCACATTCCGAATGCCCACCGGGTTGGTTGAAATTATCGGTTGATGAACCCAATTTATGTTGCGATCAGTTAATGGGATGTCCAGAAACCTGTGCCATTCAAAAACAAACTGGTTACACTGCTTGTGCAGACAGACGTGGTTCAACCATTATGGTTGATCGACCTGCTGGATATGAAGAACGTCGCGGTTGTTCATTTCTTGAAACTGGAGAAACTTTTGGGCCTTGCCGTGTTTTTGCTAATCCTGTAGATCAACCAGACATTGCCAGTACAGAAATGTACAGATCGCCAAATGTGCAATACAATGCTAAAAAGAAGAAGAAGGATAATGAACTTGGCTGCGGAATTTTGCAAAACCCTAACGGTGCAATTGCAAAGAGTATGATTCCATGCAAAGGAAGAGGTCCCGTTCACGAAAACCGTAAATGTAACATGGAATTTGGCAAAAAATGCTCTGCCACTTCGTGGGTTAATGGTATGACAACAACGAATCTGAACTGTGATAACAGAGGTAATACCGAGGAAGAATTTAATGGTGTTGGTCTCCTAGGTACCGATTGTGCCACGGTGTGTGGTGAGTGGTGCACCAAGCAAACTTTCAAACCTGGCAGTGGTTGTATGTACAGAAGAGCCGCGGGAATATGTGGTATTGTACAACAATGTACTGAAACGACAGCGGACGGTTCACATCACGCTGGTTCTTGTGTGGCAGGTACTGGGCGTAGTCTTGTGTATACGATCGAAAGTGGTGATACTGGTCGAGTCTTTTTTATGCATCAACAAACTGGTGTTATAACTGTGCGCCTTGCATTCTTTATTGATTTTGAAATGACTAAAGAGTATGAAGTTGTGGTCCGTGCAACTGATCCCGAAGGTTTGTATTCAGAAGTTAAATTATCGATTAACATTCTTGATGTCAATGAAAATCCAGAATTTGCACGTACATTTTATGCTCGTGTAAAAGAAACAGCACCTGCAGGTTCAATCTTTGGCGAAACGGTTATTGGTTACGATCCCGATGACCAAAAGATTGGTCCAGTGACTATGGATTGGTGGGCTGACATGACTTCATCGAATTGTGTTGCACGTCCAGCACCAAATAGTGGTGACGTTCGTTTAGCACAAGGATGTACTTCTGGTTTCATTGAGGGTAGAATGTCTTGGAAAGAAGTTGCAAATTGGGAATGGGTCATTATTACTGGTGAAGTTGCGTCGTTGGGTGGCAGTATTGATGATAAAATTAGTATTTACATTGAAGGTCAATATTATGGTTATCAAATCGCTGACGAAAGATTGGTTCTTCCTATTAAATCGAGCAATCAATTGCATCTGAAATGGCGTTTTGAATTTACTTCGTCCAATGTTGATGCTGTTAAACATCAAACTCTTGGCGGTAATATTCAATCAACTGCTTGGGTTAACCAAGCTAGATATCTCACATACAGCATTGTCGGTGGTAATTCTGGGCCGGGCACCAAGACAAGAATCTTTGGTATTCTTAGTCAGGGGGCTAATGGTGCACGTTTGTATGTCACTCGTAAAAACGATATGATGTATCACCTCAAACAGTATTATTATCTGAAAATTCGAATTACAGATCATGGAGGATTGTACGCCGACACAACTTACAAAATTAGAGTTTTAATTGGTAACGATCGCCCAGATTTAACAGTCCGGCATGCCTTTGTCATTGAATCCAAAGATTGGCGATGGCACTGGTGGGGACAAGGACGAGCCAATCAGGCAACTCAAGGAGGTAATTGTGCAGAACACATGAAGACCCCGAGTAAAAAATGTGTTCCCGATGGAAGAACGACATGGGATTGGCGCAACCATGGTCCAACTGAAATTGCTGTACCATCCACCACAACGTGGCAACAGGCTCGTGATAAATGCAGAGCTATGGAATCTGACATATGTAGTATCAGTGAAATTTGCCCACGTTCTAATACGTATTACATGGGGGATCCAGGAACTTGGTCTTCCCTTGGTAAAGTTGAAGATGGTGGTAACAAGGACAATAGTGTATTTGAAGATGGTGCTTCCGCGGCGGGTGGTGTTCGATCGTCAAATCAATGGGTAGCGGTACGTGATCGCTCCAATGCTTGGGTACAAATTGGTAATAGTGGCAGCAAGGGCAGTGCCAAGTACAGATACGAACATTGTCGTCTGCATCGTGACACACGTGGTTTTGTACCAACGTGGGGCACCTCAGAAGAGCCACAAACGTTCCGTTCCGTTGCAATGTGTTGTCAAAAAGAAAATTCTTACTACGATATCGATATTGCTGTGGGACGCCCACAATCGCTGTCACTTTCAATTGTTGGTGGTGAACGTCCTAAATACGAAAATTTCCACATGCATGGTTTTGGTCAAGTCACATCACGAAGTGGTGGGTACGGGCTTAATTTTGAACGTCGAAATTATTATTACCTCAGAATTCGTCTTCGAGATACTGGACCTGGTTTAATGTACGACGAAGCACCACTTATTATTGAACTTCAAGATGTAAATGAGGGACCGTGGTCATATGGTCAAAATGTTTACTTCAGTGAAAATATGCCAATTGGTACAAAAGGACATCGACGTTTGTATGCACACGATTGGGACCGAGCTGATCGGGGCAATCATGTCTGGACACTTAAAGGTACAAGCAGCGGGTGGAGTGCAGCTGCACGTTCGGGTACAGGAAGTACCAAGATTCCATTTAGTCTGGCCGAAGACGGTACGATTACAACAACGGGTCCAATTAATTATGAGCGTCTTCCAATATTTTTCATGCGAGTAGGATTTTTAGATTCATGCTATCCGGGTGATTGTAGTAAAGCATGGGATGGCACCGGCCGAATGGGTCATGACATTACCGTTACAATTTTAATCGTCAATGAAAACGATCGTCCCGTTCTTCGAGATTCGACTCGAATTATCAATGAACATACAGGGTACCGTGCATTGAATTTGGATTCAATGGTGGGTCAAAGTTTGTTGAAAGAATATTCGGAAGAAGATTCTTTCGATCCAGCTAGTTGGTCAATATTGAGTTGTAATCCTTTGCCCAATCCATTCAGGGTTGATCAAACGGGTCAATTGTATGTGAAAAATGACCATCGTGGTTATTTGAATTATGAACGGAATACATTTTTTACTATTGAAGTTCAAGTCAAGGATTCTTATCCTCGGCATGTCCATGGTTGGCAACGTCATGGAAGACTGACGGATTCTGCTGTTTATAAAATTAATGTCAATGATTTGAATGAACGTGCTGTCTTTCGTTCCTCTTCTCGTTATCGTGAAGTACCAGAAAATGCATTGGCCGTTTCAAAAGTAGGTATGGAATTCATTCCATCTGACGTTGATGCTGATCAAACGCATACATTCACTGTGGCACTTCAACCTAAACGTTTTGATATCATTACTGTTGGGCAACAAAAAGGTCAAGTACGTACCAAAGCTGGTGCACATTTAGATTTTGAATCCTTTGACAGTTCTTTTATCATTGTTGTACGAGTTACTGATCATGGTGGACCCATTAATGCAAATGCTGGTTCGCCTGCCCTTACCGTGGGTACCGATGTTACTGTGCAATTGCTTGATGTAAATGAACCACCATTAATGGATGATATGCTTATGTGGGTCTTTGAAGAAACGCCGCAAGGGAACACTATTGGTACTTGTATATCAGAAAAAACCGGTGATTTAGAACCATGTTCCATGATTGCTGAAGATCCTGATGTTGGTGATGTTGGAAAAGTTACGTATCGTGTGGATCCATTAGAAAAAAGATTTGGAACACGGAGTGCCAGTGGTGTCGGTACCATGGTTGTTGGTACGGAAGTCTTGGATTATGAAATTACTAAATCATATACCTTGACCATATACATTACCGATACAGATTGGCAAGTTGATGGATGGCATGACGATTATGCCTCTCAATGGACATATGTTGATCCAGCAGCTATCACTACAACAGCCATTCTTAAAATTAATGTCATGGACGTTAATGAACCACCTATCCTGGTCCAAGACCAAGTGCGTTATATCAAAGAAAATATGCCAATGGATTCCTTTGTTGGATCACCATTGTCCTATTATGAAGAGGACGAAAGACAATCGCACAGACTTGTATTTCTGGAGGAAAGTGAAAATTTAGAATTGTGGGCAATTAATGAATGTGATGGTCAAATGCGTGTTCTCGTATCGGCCGATTTTGAAACCAAAACGTCGTATCTATTGTTCATTCAAATTACTGACAGTGGTGTACGTGGTTTTGATAAAACAATGAATTTTCCAGAATTGAGTGATTTTGCTCAAGTCACCATTAATATTATAGATGTCAATGAACCACCTGTTGTAGGTGATTTGGAATTTGCTGTGGATGAAAATTCACCAGTGGGTACTAAAATTGGGGATCCAATTTCGGCAGGCATGACTGACGCAGATAATTTGAATTCGAAAGTAGGAGAACCCGAGTATCAAACACATATGTACAGTATTGGTGGTGGCAATGATGGTGATGCATTCCGCATGGATACACAAACTGGGCAAATTTATATTGCAACACAAAATGGATGTTTGTTTGATGATGATGCGGAACGTACAGCTTGCGCCACCATTAATTATGAACGTCGTTCCAAATTTCTGTTGTTTGTGGAAACTACGGACTCCGGTGTCACAGGTGACGATCGTATTACAACAACTTCACTAATTACAATCAGTATTAATGATATCAATGAAGCACCATCGTTTCGTGTTAAACCGATGGTTGTTTATGAGCAAACCAGCAAGCGCAGCCCTGCATTTTTACATCCAAGAACTCAACAACCATACAATCCAGTAATAACCCATCCACCCAACAACATATGGTGTTGGGATGAAGATGGTGATCCATACAGATTTGACATCATTAGTAAAGTTGATATTAATGATGGTGGTGTGCTGCCATTTGGTATGGATCCTAGTACGGGTATTGTGTCGGTCGAGGGTGAAAACATGTTGGATTTTGAAACAAAAAAAATGTATCAATTTAGAGCATCGTGTACTGATACTACACCAGGACGCACTCCAAAAACTACATCAACAACGATTACCATTCGTGTTCTTGATGTCAATGAAAACCCAGAAATGTTTGATTCTGAATTCATGATTACAGAAGATTGGGATGGTTTAACACCAGTGGGTAGACTCACATCAACGGATGTCGATGCTGGACAAAGTCACTTTTATTCTCTGGTGTCCGGTGCTCATGTTGGTCCGGTTGTGAATGAAATTTTGGCCTTTCGTATGTTGAGTGATGGTACAATCTTTGTTCGTCATGCTTCGCAAGGTGGTTCAGAATTAGATTTTGAAAATGGTGATGGTTTTGTACGCAATTCATTTGTATTGGTTGTTCAAGTCAAAGATACTGGCAGAGGTGCCTTAATTGCTCAAAGTCGAGTGACCATTACTGTTACTAACGTAAACGAATCGCCATTTTTTGTTGTTCCATCAACAATTAAACAAAAATCAAATCGAAAAGATTACAAAACACAAGATCGTGCTGGTTATTATGAACGTGAATTGAATGAGAATGTGCCATATGGTACCACAATTGCTAATGTAGAAGGTGCTATATTAGCACAAGATCAAGATGCAGTTGATACTATTAATGGTGCATCAAGTGGTGAATTAAATGCAGGTGTAAAACTTGCCGGTGCGGACGAAAAAGCAAAATACACCATTGATTTATCACAGGGTACTGGTGCCACAATGTTTGTTGTTGGTGTACATGATGGTATATTAAAACTTGCAGATGGTAAAGCATTGAATTACGAAGACACACCCTTTTGGATTGTACATGTCATTGCGACAGATCAAGGCATGAATGGTAATCGTATGAGTATGACTGTTCCAGTTCGTATTGAAGTCTTGGACAAAAATGAAGCCCCAACAATCAATGATGTTGCTTTAGAAATTGGTGAAAATGCACAATTTGGTGATAAAGTTGGTATACCATTAATTGCCACAGATCCGGATCGTACATTGATACGCACGGAATTGGATGGCTTGACCTATATAATTACAAAATGGGAAGTTGGCACTGTACCTGGTTACAATGTATCTTGGAGACAAACATCGGGTACTTGCAGTCCAGCTGCTGGAACCAATCAGTGTGATTATGCGGTTGGCGAAGGTGTGCCAACAACGCAATTTGCCATTGCACCAGATGGTGAAACAGCTGGTCAGATTACAATCAATCGTGCTCCAGCACCGGATTCAGTTGAATGGTTGAATGAAAATGAAGCAAGAGCACCACGTACGCACGCAGACCCTTATTCGGGCGAAGGTGCACGTATTGGCTGCCAAGGTTGTCAACAATTGCTGACTGCCAGTTCTGGTAATGAATGTATTGATATGATGCCAAACGGTAATATGACGCAAGCACCATTTACTAATTTTGCCAATGGTGAAATTGATTATTCACATGCATGTGTGGCGGGTTCTGAAAACAACAAATGTGATTATTCGACGTATGGTTCTCGTACTAGTGGATGTACCTGTGCTGCTGCTCACAAACGCCCAGACGGTAAATGTAAAACAAATGATTATCTTGTGAACGAAATTGCACCTTTCCATCGAGTTACTGTTCGTGTTACCGATAGTGGTGATTCTAGAAACGCTGGTACGGAACATTTATGGGATGAATGTACAGCAGACATTAAAATATTGTATGAAAACAAACCTCCGATTCTCAAAGATACGAAACGCAAAATGTTGGAAAATGGTGTTAAAGGTACCAATGCTGTTGGCAGTGCTATTGTTGCTACTGATGAAGATGGTGATAAAATGTTGTATGAAATTATTGGTGGCAATTTGGATGATCGATTTGATATTAATAAAGAGACTGGTGTGTTATCCATTAATAAAGATACAATGTGGGGTGAATGGTCATTGAATTTTGAAAAAAGAAATCAATACCCATTACGTGTGAAAGCCACAGATATTCCACGCAAAGGGGATCCAATGGTTGACACAGCAACGATTGTTATTATTTTAGTTGATATCAATGAAAATCCTACTATCAATGATGGTATCCGTGATATAGATGAAAATTCACCAGCTGGAACATTGGTGGGATTACCTACGCCTGCCGCAGATGTAGACGCCGCCGATAGTGTCACGGTGGCGTTGGATGGCATTACATGGACAATTTTTGGCAGTGGTAATCAAGTGACATTTGCCGATGGTTCGACTACATATGATGTCTTTGCTATTGATGCCAAAAGCGGCCAAATTTCGGTTGCTAAAAAAGTTCTTGATTACGAATGGAAATCGCAATATATGATCGATATTCGAACCACTGATTTAGGTGGATTAATAGATGAATGTGTCTACAATCTTCGTCTTCGTGACACAAACGATCGTCCAATATTAGTTCAAATGAACCGTCATATTAATGAAAACTCATTGGAAGGTGCTCTTGTTGGCACTTCTGTAATGGGTTTTGATCAAGATTCTTTGGATGTTTTGAATTACAGATTAACCGGTGCCAATTGTTGGGGTGTAGAAGCAACACCTACCATGGGTGAAGTATATACTTCTTTGCCACTTGAATTTGTAAATACACTGCCCTTGGATGTTAAAGTCATTTCATTGAAATTAACAGGCGGTAAATTTGCAAATACAGCATCCAGCGCACCGGAATACAATCTTGGTAAAGCATTCATTGTACTTTCAAAAGGCAAATTACTGTCATCCACTAAGTTTACTGGTCATAAAATTGAAATTGATTCTGCACTGGGTAAAGTTGTTGTTCATGAATGTGATGAAAATACTGGGTGTGCTATTGTTCAAGAAGAATCACCAGCGGCATTTTCAACAGATACACGTCGTCAATACGGTACGCATGATTGGTGGATTAAAAGTGAACAAGAAGGATTGAATCTTCGTATATCTGTGGGTAGTGGCAGTACACCCAGTGATGGAACAACTGCATTGCAAACAACACAACTGCAATATACAAAAACACAATTTGTAGCAGCTGCTACTGCTGTTGGTTCCGTTGCTGAATTCAGTTCCCTTTGTTACAAAGGTGTCTTGGCATCAAGAGCACGTCAACCACTTGACAAATGGGGTTCTCCACTTGTCAACGTACCGGCGGATGCGGGCACTATGATTGAAATGGACTTTTTGACCGGCCAATTGGCATTAAGTCCACGTGGCAGATATTTAGATTTTGAAACATTACCAAACCATTTGTCTGTTGAAGTGGAAGTATCTGATAATTATGGATTGACATACACCTCATGTGTTCAAGTATTCGTAGATGATATGAATGAAAAACCCTTGATCAATGTTGAATGTGGATATGGTAATAAAATGATAGCAGGTGACAAATACAATGCCTGTCCTCATGTTGATGAAAACACATTGACTATCAAAGCAGATAGTAAAAGTAAATCGTATCCTTCGTTTATTATTAAAACATTAGAACAAGATTCTGGTGATGATCATGAATGGATTATCGAAGGTGGTAATAAAGGAGATACATTTGCCATTGGGCGTTCTGGTACTAATGCGGCGGCACTTAAAGTAACCAAAACAACATGGAATGGTTTTTCAATGTTGAATTATGAAGATTCAACATTTTCATCGTATTTATTGTCAATTCGTGTTACAGAAACCAAAAACCGTGGTGTTGGTTCATTGGCCAAAAAATTGACTGATGTTGGTTCGGTATACATTACAATTGACGATGTCAATGAACCACCCGTGTTGCGGGATGCCATCTTTTCAATTCATGAAAGTAAACGTGGTAAAGATTTTATTACAGTCGGCACACCAATGAATGGTTTTGCTTCGGATATTGATGATTATGGTAAATTTAAAAATGAATGGGGTACACCATCATTGACATACACAGTTGAAACAACTTGTGCTGATTGTATTTTAACCATGTTTGACATTGATCAAGTCACTGGCCAACTTCGTTTGTCGGATCAAAAATCAAGTGGCATTGGGTCTGGTTTTCAAACTATGGCAGATGGTTCGGTAGATGCACCATGGGGTCAAATTTTGTACGCGCCTGTTTACAAAGAAAGAGGTGCGAATGGAAAATGGCGGGCTTTAGATTATGAATTGAAAAAATCGTACAATGTTATTGTTCGTGCTACGGATGGCCCACGTCCCTCGGAAGTAAATCAAAGACTTACGCACATTGCTAATTCACAAGGTGTTGACGATACAGCTGTTGTTACCATTCATATTAAAGATGTCAATGAAAATCCAATCATGGATGATTTCACTATGTATGTCGATGAGGATTCTCCAACCTATTGGCCAATTGATGGTAAAATTACTGCTAGCGATCCTGATGTTGAAGCTAAAAACGCACTTGCATTTTCTATTATTTCTACATTTGGGTATGAAGATCTTTTTCACATCAGTGAATGTGATGGTGTTATGAGTGTCAAAAGAGGTGGTGATGGTGTTTTTAATTATGAGACGAAAAATGAATACATATTGACTGTACGTGTCATGGATGATGGCGGATTGGAACATGTTCAATTGGACGCAGGACGTTGCATGGATGAAACCGTTGACAAGAAAGGTTTGTGTGACACGTCTACGGTTACGGTGAGAATTCGCGATCGTAATGAAGCGCCCACCTTTCCTGAAATTGCTCTTGAACGTTTCATTGATGAAAATCAACCATTGAATGCGGTTGTTGGTCTTCCCATTGTAGCTGAGTTAATGGAAGTCGACGATGGACAATTGTGCCAAGCACCATGGGAAACTTGTCGTGCATGCATTGATCCACTCTCTTGCCTTGATGCACGTCATCACAGGTGGGAAATTCTTTCTTGTACAGCCTGTACCGATGATAAATGTGTAGGCACAACCGAAAATTGTCATATGCGTGGTCATGAACTGTTTTATATCAATCCATCCAGTGGACATCTTCACACTACAAAAACATCCTCGGGTGCACTTGCTTTTCAAAATCAATGGCAAAACGTGTTCAAAGACATTCGTACTACACCAATGATTGGTGGTAAATTAATCGGTTCTAAAAAATTGGACCGTGAACTGTTTAAATTGTATGAAGTTGTTGTACGTGCCACTGATACAGGTGTCATATCGTCGCGTTCTGATCCATTGAAGGACGTTGATCAAGAGCTTGCGGTATCAACAACAGTTCGTATCAATGTCCTTGACATTAATGAACCCCCTGTCGTCGTACACGATCATGTCTTTTCCGTTATGGAACATTCCAGAGATGGTGGAAAACGTGGTGGTGTTGCCGGTACTGTGATTGCTGAAGACCCTGACAATTATGACAATGTTCAAGATCTGAATGAATTGGGTGAAGATGATCAAGATCGCAATGGAAAAGTTCAAACATTGACGTACACTCTTGTTGGGTGTGTAGGTACAGAATCGAAAGACGATTCTGTTCACAAATATTTTAATATTGATAATTCCACTGGTTTGATTTCAGTGAACCCGACCTCAGAAGTGTTAATTGACTATGAAAAAGACCATCAATTTGTTTTGACTGTTACAGTAAGTGATGATTACGCTGAACCCATTACAGGTGAATTAGAACCATTGAATACAACAGTTACTGTTGTTATTAACGTGGTTGATGTCAACGAAAAACCAACTGTATTTAATCGTACTGGTCAAAGACCACATGAATTCACCGTATCTACTGTATACGATGCAAATAAATTTTTAGAAACAAATGCATCCAATACTGATGATACTTTCCCAAATAAATTGGGCAATATGCAAGAAAACGGTGGCAATGATGTCCGACCAAGCATTCGTTACATTTATGAAAACAGTCCTCTTGATGCTACAATCTTTGCCCATCAACCGGACGGAACAGATCTTAACAATAAATGGATTGATAATGTTCAAGTGTTTGACGAAGACAATTGGAACAACAGACTTGTGTCCGGTCATGAATCAAACAATGGTGCATTCAGTCCGTTTAATCGTTTGAATGCTGATGCAGCCAGTAATACGCTGATGGATCCATCAACGGGCCTTGTTTACAAGCACCCCGACGTTACCATGCCATGGACGTTTGGTGAAAATGATGAAGAACGTACACGATGGCATTTAGATTGGGGTACATCTCAAACAAATACATGGTCCATTGTTGGTACACAAACTGAATTTAAATTTGATTCTAAAACAAATGGAGATTTGACTGGTCAATTGACAGTTGCATCGTTAACATTAGATTATGAAAAACAAAGATCGTACGAACTTACAATAATGGTCGAAGACAATGGTGTTCCACAACTTTCTACAGCGGTGAAAGTGAGAATTAATGTTCTTGATGTAAACGAACCACCATTTACACCGGATTGGAGCTTCTGCCTTGAAGAAAACAGTGTTGGTATCTTAGACCATTACGTTGATCCTGTTGTTCAAAACAAAAAACTTGATGAAAATGATGAATTTTATGAGGAACTTACAGACACCGCATTTGGTTATGGTGAAGCCGCTAACGGTGAATACAAACCAATGTATGACAACTGCGAAGGTGAGTATTGTTACTTGGGTACAGACAAATCGAAGGGGCTCATGCAAGGATGGGTACATAAACAATTGAGTACAGATTCATCGTGTAAAAGTACAGGAATGTTGATTGTATCTACAGATCCAGATTTACCAAAAACATTTTCAAAAGGAACACAGAAACCGATCAAGGAGCGTCAAAATGCAGAGGAGACCGGGTACAAAAAAGATTTTCACACGTACAGCATCGCAACGGTTGCTCCACGTAGTGATTTGTCTTCTTCTCACTTTACAGTTGACGCGGTAGACGGACGTATTCGTATTCCAAAAACTTGCGAAAATTGTTTTGATTACGAACGTCAAAAAGAGTACACCATTGATCTTGTTACGACAGATGAAGGTGGTCTTTCGTGGACATCAAAAGTTACTATTCAAATCGTTGATGTCAATGAAGCACCACAAGTTCTCTTGCCAGAAGGTATGGAATATGTCGAATGCGGTGGTACTTATGCCGGTGCAATGCAAGCAATGATTAATGGTGAAAGTAGAGGTTTGGTAGCTGGCACTTGCATTGGTTGTAATTTGATTTACGAGGACGTTGATTTTGAAGACAGTGCTGCTAATTTTGAATGTACTACTGAAGTTGATGAAGATATTGGTACTACAGCATGTGCCGATGTTCATGATGAGGAAACTTCTGGTTTTACTGTTAAATCTGATGGTTCTATGTGTACAACACGTGATATCAATGATGCCTTTGTTAAAACATTGAAAAAGCGTCGTCGCCGTCTTCGTGACAGTGGTCGTCGTCTTGCTGTTGATGATACAACCGTGTGTGTCAAGTCACAAGTTGTTGATTCTGGTTCGGCACAAACGGGTGATGCCGCTACTTCAACACCAACCACAACGTGTGTCGTTATTTTAGATGTGAATTATGCACCCACAATGAGTAATCATACCATGTATTTGAATGAAAATTCACCACCTGGGATTGATGGTGATGCTTGGGAATGCGAGGGTTTAACAGCAGCAAATAATACTTCACCGAATGGACTACCTTGGGATCAAAGCAAAGGTATCGATTACAATCATTGGTCGTCTTGTGGTCGTAAAATGGATGGTGAGGATGTGGACGAAGTGACTGAAGGATACATTGATGAAAACAATCCCGGTGTACTTGTGGCCGATGTACTTACGTATTCGTTAGTGCCAAATTCACCAAATACTCAACCACCTTGGGCTGGTGATGTCTTTGGAATTCATCCAACAACGGGTATGATATATGTGAAAAACAACGTACATGTGGATGATTCTTTGAATGGTATGCTTGTTCAAAAAGATATTACATCCAAGACCGTCAATTACGAAGCACAATCTGTATTTACTTTGGACATTTCTGTCGTTGATGATGGTGGATGCTCTGGTCGTAAATTGCGTGATCCAACCGTGGATTGCAATCCATTGGGCCGTGATGATTGTTGTTCCGCTAGTTCCAACAGTGATCCTAAGTGTGATACAGCACACATACATCGATGCGATCCTAATTTGTCGGCGACGTCGGTTGCAACTATTTTAATTATTGATGTCAATGAACCTCCACGTGTGAATGAAGGTGATTACGTGGATTCACTTCTAACCAAAGAGGCCTGTGAAGCATACAATCCGCATGGAGAACCTGGTCAATGGAAACCAATCAAATCCATTGATGCTGATGCTACTTTGCCTGAACGTGAATTTATGGGCTGTACTGTACCGATTGTATTTGCAGTGGAAGAAGTTAAAGAATTGAATCCAAGGCCATCCGACAAACTTGAAGGTTTTGATGGTCAAGTAGCTGCACATACAGTGAGTGGTAGTGTTGAAGGTACAATGGTAGGTCGATTTAATATGGATACACAAAATTGTATGCGTGATCGATTGAACCAATGTGTTCCAACACGAGTCATTGCAAGAGATGACGATGCTCTTCAAGAATGTGGTAAATTAGATAAAACTGAAGTATGTGATTACAACAGACATTTGAAATATCATATAACAGGTGGTGATGGTGCGGAATTGTTCTACATTAACAATGTAACAGGTCAGTTGCACGTCAGTAAAAAAGGTTCGTACATGTTAAATTATGAAATTAAATCGAAATACACAATTGAAGTAAATGTCACCGACAGTGGACGTCTTGCCAATGGTGTTAGTTCAACACCACTGAGCCATGTTCGTACTGTTATTGTTCAAATCATTGATATTAATGAACATCCTGTGCTTGAACAAAATCTTGTTATTCAAGTTCCAGAAAATCTGGACGTTGGTAAATACGTTGGTATTGTGACTGCACAAGATTCGGATGCAGTGTATACTATTGGTGATCGTGGTATAACAAATTTACAAACGCCATTTAAAGCGGTCGGCACGAGAAATTTGACGTTTACATTTGCATCTGCAACGCCGATGCAAACCAGACAAAAAGCTACCGGTAATTTCAAAAATGTGTTTGTCATGGATCCTAATGGTACAATTACAGTAGGAAATGACATTCTTGATTTTGAAGACATTGATGAGTACCGTATTATTGTGCGCGTAGACGATGATGGTGGTTTTGATCGTTATACCGGTGGTCTTTTTACTTTTACAGAAATTGTCATTCGTGTTACTGATCTAGTTGATCCAACAATTAGTACATTTACAGCTTTGTCTGTTGACGAAGGTGTTCAATACGATGGTCTTAACGTCAAAATGACAACAAGAGGTGGTGATCGCGTCAATATTGTTGGTACTAATTTTGGATCGTATTGGCATCCAACAAGTCGTTATAAAGTTACTGCTCAATATGGTACTAGTGCGGCATTGAGAGCTGCAGAAGGTGTTGCACAAGAGGACGGTGATGTTACTAAAATTTACAATGCTTGGAATTGTAGTATTACTGTTGCATGGTCACAAATAACATGTACTACCGTTGCAGGGGTCGGAGCTGAATTGAAATGGATTGTTACAATTGAAGATTTAGAAGATCCAATTAGTGCTGTAATCTTACCGAAGACTCGCTGCTTGGTGGATCAAGATCCAGATTCAAATGAATGCCCACACTGGCATACACCAATTGAATCTGTAACACCAATGTCAACCAAAGCAACACAATATTTTGAACCCGAAATCATTCGTATTATTGAACAAACACGATGTCAATACGATGTGGACAGTGCAATGGTTCAATACGGATTGCAATATGAAACACAAACGGAACCACCATCACAATGTTGGAATACAGAAGGGGGTGATGTTGTTGTACTTAAAGGTAAAAATTTTGGACCCGCTGGTGAAGCTGCCAATACCATTATTACTGCGTACTATGGTTCTCAAAAGGCATTAGATACCGAAAGACATTATGTGGCCGCTGACTGTAGTGTTACGGGTGAACCCGAGGCATGTGGCTCTACTGGTACTGCTAATGCTTGCACGGGCGAAGAAAAGCATACAATTGGGGAAATTACATGTACAACAGTCAAAGGTGTTGGTACCAATTTAATGTGGAAACTTATCATTGAACAACAAAATTCCATTATTAGTGGTCAAGAAGGATACTTTAATCCAAACAAACAATTGATGCCTGATGGTACATTTGCTGGAGAAGCAATGTGTTCCTATGGTTTGCCTGTTGTTGATCGTATTGAAGTGGTGAATGGTACCACACTTGCTACAAATGGTGGTGACACAATATGGATTACTGGTAAAAACTTAGGTGGTTTAAGTGTGACAGATTATTTTGATGAAGAATATGGTAACGAAAGACCAAAAGCTAAATTGGTTGTATCTTACGGTTATGGTATTGATGGATTGGGTGAGCGGTACTTTGCAGCTGGTTGTGCCGCATTGTGGCATGATTTAATTCAATGCACATCTATTGCTGGACGTGGTCACACACATCATTTCCGTGTTACCATTGCTGGTTTAACTAATAAAGTATATTGGGAATCAAGAATGCATAAAACTTCAACCAATTTAGGTTTAACCTATTTGGATTATACAGCACCGTCCATTGTCAGTATTCAAGGTTCTGGTGCCCAAGAAGCATGGACAAGTGGTGGTCAAAAAATGGTTGTCAAAGGTAACAACTTTGGTCCCCTTGGTGCATTGGTTGGTACATTGGTGCATGGTGTACCACATTTTGAAAACCCATTATTAGAAATGAAATTAAATGGTGAAGTTTTCAAGCGTGATTCTTCTAATGTTCGACGTTGCAACATAGATCGTCGTACACCATGTACTTCCTGGTACACTGGCACTGATGCGTCTGGTTGTGTTTGTTGTCCTGGGTGGACCAGTTCTGATGGCAGTGCAACTCTTTGTGATATGTGTCAACATGAATATGCACCAATTGAAGGAAGACGTGATTTAGATCCCGTTGAAATTCACATTGATAATAAAGCAGATTGTGAAGCTTATCGACCACATTCCTTATGGGAAGACGCGGTTAAAAATATGAATTCAGATAAAAAACATTCAGACCATGGTAAAGTATCTGATGAACATTATCAAACAGAATACGATCATTATGGTTATGCCAAAGAAAATGATGAAAGCAATTTTCCTGGTATGGAAGAACAAGTTGAACATGATTGGTTGACCAATCTGAATTACAAATACAAATCAATCAAACATGAAATGCATTACATTCATGGTTTAAGTCAGAGCGTGGCTGGTGTTTGGGTAGATAACAAATGCCATATTGAATTATTAGGTAAACCAATGTTAACATGCGATGAACGTCATAATCGTGTCTTTGATGCAAATACCGATTATCGTCAAAAACAAAACGATGTTCGTAACTCATTGTTACCACCTCAGGGTGTAATGACACAACAACATGTTGGTATTAGCAATCGAGTCAACAATAATACTTTTGGTATTTATAATACACGAACAAGACATGGTGTGGGACGTGGTTCACAAAGTGTAGATTGTTACGTCACGACAGCAAACACTCAAATTACTTGTTTCAGTGGTGAAGGTACAGGACGTGATCATTGGTGGATATTGGAAGTAGAAGATTTGTTTTCTACTGCAACATTTGGTAATACATCATACGCCTTGCCAATTATTGAAGATTTCACTGGTGAAGGGGTCAATTCTGATACTGCTGGTGGTCAATTAATTCGTATTATTGGACGGGATTTTGGTACAGTACAAAGAAATTTAATTACCGATGTTTACTACGGTAAAATTAATTCAGATCTTATGTTTCAAGCACAAGATTGCAATGTTGTTGTTGATCATTATCAGATTGAATGTAAAACAGCACAAGGTGCTGGTAAAGATTTGCAATGGCGTGTTGAAATTGATCATCAAATTTCATTGTTGATGACAACAGATTATGCGAAACCTATTATTGAATCCATTGAACAATACGATCGCTTGGATCTTGGTAAAACACCACCTGCTTTAATTCGAGGTATGCAAACGGAAGGCAATGAATTAGTGATATTAGCCGGTAGAAATTTTGGTCCGCGTGGTGATTTGGCTGTTGAAAACAATACGGCAATTATGCATTCGGATCAATTGCTTTTGAAAGTTACTTATGGTCCAACGGGTGAAGAATATGAATGCCGCGATCCAAAAGCATTGACTCATTATAAAGTTGAATGTAAAACAAGCGCTGGTGTTGGCTCTAAAATGTTTTGGAAAATTCAAGTGCATGATCAAAATTCAACTAAAGCGATGTGGTGGACACAATACAATCCACCCAAACTGGTCAAATTGGTGTCAGTGCCGAGAAATTCACAAAACGATCGTTTGATCGCGATCAACGATGAAACAGAATGTGAGGTGACAACAGCTGGTACACAAATTATACGTATTTGGGGTACTAATTTTGGTGTTTCGTCTGCATTGATGGATAAATCGTTCATTCGTATTAAATACGACGATGAAGAACCTCTTGACGATAAACCTGGCGAAGCGGCTGGTGCTACTGCGTATGTTCCAGAAATAGATGTTCGATCGGGTATTCCACGGATTAACGGTAACGTTGAGTTAGGTGGTAACATGTTTGATTATGTTGAATTTAAAGTACCTGTTGGTCGTGGTCGTGGTAAAAAATTAAGTCTATTTGTGTTTGATGAAAATATGGGGGATGCACGTGGTACAAATGTAGAAACCCTGTCTTACAAAGCACCTTCTATTAAAGGTGTGAATATGTTTGAAGGTAAAACAAAAGTGTCTTTGACTCAATTTGTCAGTGGTGACTCGTTTGGTGAAGCAGAACATGTTGTACGTGTCTCACAAGTCAGAAGTGATTTTAGTGAAGCATCTGGTGTGTGGGAACGCATTGGTGGCGGTACGCATGATAAAATTGATGCTGCTTGTCAAATCCAAAAGGTGCAATTATTAGCATTATTGCCAAGTGGTGATTACGAAGTACAACATTGTGCGGATGATTCAAGACAAGGTTGCCATGGTGCCATTGTAACGTTACCAAGTGCTGCTTTTGAGGGTACGCCTGAAGCTGCCAAACAAATTGTTGAAGCTACTATTTCGGGTACTGCTGGTTGTGGTGTCGCTTGTGTGACATTATGTGGAGCTCATCGGGTTGGTAAACACTCTTGTAATTGGGTCAAAGACACCGGCACTTGCTCGGGTTATTACGGTGTAAAACAACAAATCATGCAAAACGAAACGCATCATTGTACACATGATGCTTGTGAATTGGGACAAGCATGGACTCATTACTCTTCTGAATACCAATACATTGGTGATTATATACAAGACCCAGAATGTACACCTACACCCAAAGATACATGTTTGATGTTACGTGGTTGGGTCGAAGTGTCGGTTAAAGAAAAGCCAGCCAAAGGTAAAATTAGTCCTCCTAATCCACCACAAGATTCCAATATTATGTATTTTGTGCATTATTCACCACAAATTTGGTCAATTGGTGCAACTGTTAAAAAATTAGAACCGTATGGCGGTCCAGAAAAATATTATCGTCAATCAATTGCAAATGAAAATGTACCCGAAGAGTACGAAGCAACGACTGGACATAAAGAAGCAATGGAAAAGGTCATTGCTGCTTGTTTGGATCCGGTCAAGGGAGAAGCAGAAGGTATTGCATGTGAACAAACCAGAATTACAGAAAAGAAAACTGAAAAATGGGTACCCCAAGAAATTTATGATTCAGAAAAAGAAAACACAATTCAATGTGACGCGATGAAATTAGGTAATTTAGGTACTGAATGGTATGTTGAAATTGATTTAGAAACAACAAATAATTTATGGACTGGTTATGAAACAGCAAGAAAAGAAATTATTGATGAAAAAACTGGTAATACACAATATTACGTTAGTTTCGATGTCTTCAAAGAAGCTGAAGCATTTTTACAAACATGTGACGGTGTTTCGTTCCGTGAAGAAGTCATAACACCATTGATTACCAAATATTTTGTTACAAAAACACTTGCTAATTATTTAATATTACGTAATGATGGGGTTGAAGAGCTACTAGAAACAGCTGTTGTTGCTGCTTCGTTCAATGATTCCAACGTAACGAATACACCTTATTATCAATTCATTTGTGGTGGTGATCCCTATGGTGAAGATGCTGTTGTCCCATGGGTTACTTCAGTGGATTATAACGATGGTGATACTAAAAAAATAAGCACTGGTGTCAACAATGACAATGTGGAACAATTTGAAACAATTCCATGGCCCGGTACACCCAACAAACCAGTGGACGCCAAATTGAAACAATTGGGTGAATTCACCTTACACAATCAATGGTGTGGTCCTTGTGTCGGTGCAAGAGCCTGTCACATGGTACGCAAACATAATATATCCGCCACTGGTTCAATTTCAGAACAAGTGTATCTTAAAACAGAAATTGATCCAACACAAGACGCGGGTGCTTTTACTGGTCAAGTCACTGTACCTTGGACATCAAACGAAGGTGTATGTGGTCGTGATAATAACTGCATGGGTAAACCACGCGATATTAAAAGTAATTTTGCTTATGCTACAATTGGTGGGCAAGTCGCTGAAATATATGTTCGTTACTTGACGGATGTGGTATCACAAATTCGTGTCGAGGTCGGTCCGAATGGTGGTGCGCAGGCTACACGTCTGCGTGCTGCTGTGAAATCAGCAACTAAATTGGACCAACGAATGAAATTGTTCAGAATCCAATTTTTAATGCCATTGGGTCAAGGTATTGAGAATGAAGTTTATGTCTATCGAGGTACTCAACCATCTGCACCAATTTATGTTGATTTTGCACCTCCAATTATTTATAAATCGGTCTTGAAAGATTGTATTAACAGCAACGGTGAATCCACCATCAATGGATGGATGGATGGCATTGATGCAGTCACTGGGTTGCCTAACTTCTTAAACGGCCCAGTCATTGGTGATTGCCGTACAAGAACAACCACATGTATCCCCCATCAAGATACCGAGGAATGTCAATCTAAATTTAGTTGTGATCAAGGACAATATAAAAAAGTTTCTGCTGCCAATGGTTTAGTATTAGATGTAGCTGATCGCAGTTGTGATACAGCATTGACCTGCTCTGCACCAAACGATGGCACACCAGTACCCGATGGGTATTGTGCCAAAGGAGAACGCAGTGCCGATGACCAAATTGCTGAATCCGCGGACGATGCTAAATCAACCATGGTGGTCTCAACTTTAGGTGGTACCATTGTGTTGTACGGTATCAATTTAGGTTTAGGTGGTCAACAAGGTAAAACAAATCGTATCGTTTCAGCAACGGGTAGTTTCAATGATGAAGGTGAGGATTACCAATGTACGTGGGTACAATATCCTTTGGATGAAGACGAACAAGGAACGGAACAAGATATTGAAGCCGGTGATCAAATCTGTGAAGAAAGTGTCATGTGTACTATTCAAGGTGAACCATGGTGGAACAAATGCAAAAAAGGTGATGAATTGTGTAAAAATCACATGGGTGCACCAAAAGTATGCTTTTGTCGCACGAAATTAGAATGTGTGTTGCCACCGGGTCAGGGCAAAGACCATGAATTCTACTTGGAAATTGGTGGCCAACGTTCTAATTCGTGGTACTTTTCGTATGCACGACCTGTTGTCACGGATACTGACAAAGGCAAAGATAATTCACCAGTTCCAACCAGTGCTGTGGTCGTCAAGACTGAAAAGAGAGTTGATCCAGATACACAACAAGAAATGGAAGTTGAAGTGTCGGTACCAATTGATTTAAAAATATCTGGACGCAATTTTGGATTAGATGAAGATTTTGTAACGTCGGTTGTTAAAAGTGTTTTGGCTAATCGTATTTGCGGAGCTCAAGATGGGCACGATTGTTCGATTGCTGCTACTGCTGGTCTTACCATTAAAATTGGTCCGCACACTTGTCGTATTAAAACACATACAAGTGAACAATTAATTTGTCGTACAAACGAAGTGCAAGGTGTCAATGGTGGTGATGGACAAACGGAATGCCCCGGTGTTGTAATTGATGAAGAAACGAATGAAATTGTATTGCAAGATGAAACGACATCATCGGCAAAAGATACTATGTTCCCATGTGGTTATTACAAAGAAAACAGATTAGCACCAAGAGCAGGACCTACCTTTTGTAAAAAGGATACATTGTGGTGTCAAAATTGCAATGATCCTAAACCTGGATCACCATCACCGTCGGAAGGACGTGAACAATGTGTTGCCAGTGATGTAGTTGAATCGACGTGTGAGTACGTTGAAGCACATTTCACTTGTGAAATCCCACAAGGCCAAGGTATACGCTCTGTGGTTGTTTCCGTCCAAGGACAAAATGACACGGATACTGCTTTTGCTTATCAAAAATCTAAGATCACAAGTTGGGAACTGCGATCGCGCAATGATTTTGCTCGTACGGATGGTTATGACGAAAAAACTAAAGAAAAGGATGTTTTGATTATTAAAGGCCAAAATTTTGGAAGAGATGGTCTTGTGATGAAAGAAATGGCCTATTTGAATGGCGACCGTTCTTTTGAACAATATGGTCAACCTCGTATAATTATGGTCAATGAAAAAGAACAAACTGTTGATGGTAAAAACAAATATGGTGAAGATTGGCGTGCGGTTGATACTGATCGGTATTCAACTGTGTTTTTAAAACACACACACGATGAAATTCATATGGAATTACCAGAAGGTAGAGGTGGAAAATATCCGATGCGTGATTTAGAAATTCGGTTGTGGCATACGGACACATGTAACAAAGGTAAAGATGGTGTGTGTACTGTTCACAAAAACGTACCAAAATGGTTTTTAGACAATGACGATGGTTTGGTTGATAATACAACGCATTACATGACATATTCCAAAGGTCAATTCAAAACAACAACAAGAGTCACTGACATCATTACTATGAAAGAAGAAAACGAGTTCTTCAATTATCAAATACCATCTTATCATAGTATCACTAATTTGCACAATGATCCTGAGTTGTATTGGAAACGTTTGGATGGAGGTTCCACCGATGGTTATTACGCTGTTCTTGAAGGTGCCAACTTTGGTGAAGGTTGTGGCAACAAGAATGGCGGCAGTTGTTTGAATTCAGATGAAAAATATCCAAATAAATTTACGGGTGCTTTTGCTTTTACAGATCCAAAATTGATGGGCATTCTTCGGTACATGAAAATGACATATGACCGCAACGATAATAAAATGTATGAAATGTTTGAATTGGATGCAAGTACAATGGCTGAGAAAACCAGAGATGGATTGCTCCAGGATGAATTTGTCCCAGAACAACGAACCCGATTGTGTACTTGTTCGCAAATGCATGGTCCAGAGGGTGTTAATGGTAAAGGATGTGATCAATTTGATGCTGATGCTTATTGTTCACCAATCAAAACATGGAATCATACACATATTACCTTTTGGGTAGACAGTGGCATTGGGCATCGATTGCCATTGCAAATTGAAACAGGTGGTCAAAGAAGTTGTGAATTTAAACCAATTGGCAATTTGAGAGGTGGGCATCAATTGGGATGGTGTCGCAAAGATCAAAACAGTGGTAAATGTGTCACTGATGATGAGAAATTACGTGATTCCATTCGTGACGATCAAAACATTCATTGCTCCAATGGTAAATTAGGTCAAATCGATCCAATTACTGGTTTCCGTAAAGGTCCATTAGATTTTGATGATGTTAAACGTTCCAGATGCTTTTGTTTGACACAATATGGTGCACCAAACCCAACACGTCAACATAAACCAAGCGCAGTGAAAGATTTGAATGGCATATCCATGTATACATGGGATAAATTGTCTAATGCATCGTATCGTAATTCGAAATTTTTTGATACATACAGTGATCCAAACATTTGGTTCTGGGAACCAAAAGATAATTTAGGAAAACAAGTCAAAGAATCTGGGCAAGTTACAATCAATTATGATTTGCCAGTGATTACAAAAGTAACACCGGATACATTGACGGCACATGTTGAAATATCAAAAGTGAAATTCGATCAAATGACTCCGGAAGAACGTGCTGCGATGGTAAATGCGACTACGGGTAATATGTTTGAATTAGGTGATGTTGGTATGGAAATTGTAGTCAGTGGTGAAAATTTTGGTGCATTGGAAAACATACCTAAAATTGACATGGACAACATGGAATGCACGGAGGCCATCTTGACACCAAGTCCAGATTTTCCACCACTTCATCCAAATCCTGATAAAATTTTAACGTGCAATACACCGATAACGGTTGTTGGACCTAAAGGTTACGATCCAACATTGGAAACGCGTACTAAAATGCGTTTGAATTTATTGGTGGGTGGGCAATATGCAATTATTAATCCAACACTTACGCCGGTTACTAAATTGAATTTGGTTGCCGCTACATGTAGACGTGGTCATTATGGTCAACGGTTTGAAAAATGTGTTGCGTGTCCGGCTCAATCCACGCAAGCAGGTAAAACAGATGGTGCTGAGTGTGTCGGTGGTACTGGACCAGGAACGGAACCCATCAGTGCTGGGGGTTGGTTTGCAACACCATTGGTGAAAGACGACATAACTTGGGCGGGCAACAATACAAGAGACAGCTTTAATGTGGGGACTGAAATTGTGAATAACAAAAGAGTACCCATCACTGCCAAGTCTATATTGGCTAGATTTGAAGATGCTAAATTAACGGACGATTATGCAACAGAAGAAGAAAAAAGAGACATGATAACTGTTGAATTAAGTGCAAACGCCAGGCGTCATTTGCGTGATTATACATCGTTTTGTAACATGACAGCAACGCCAAACAAAACAATGTGTGCTTCTTATGACGAGGAAGATTGTATTCCAGAAGTTAAATATCCACCAAGTGCCTTTTGGATTGGTAAAGATTACAAGCAATGCATACACTTTTATGAACCTGGGCATCCTAAAAATCGTGATCCAACCAAACCTACTGCTGAATTGTGTCAAGGTGTGGGTGCTGATTGCTGTTTGAATCGATGGTGTGCCATTACAGATCCAAAAGAACCACAAAAACATGGTTGGTCTTTTGTTCAAAAATCAACCGTTGGAACACGTACGTATGGGCAAGCACCCAGTGTGGATGATGAACCAGTTGTAGTGGCAGAAGGGGATGAAAAACCAGAAGCAGAAGGATGTATTGTGCCAATTGCATATGGTGATCCAAGATTTTATTTAGACAAAGAAAATTATCATTGTAAATCAGCCACACATGGTTGGTTTGTCTGGCAAGAAGACCGTGTCGCATCTGGACGTTTGCCTAAACGAATCAAAGAACAAAAATTAGATGATTGTAACATGTCCACGTGGAGTCAAGAACCGTATCGTTTAGCTACGTATCAAACAAATCCATTGACAAAACAAGTACAACTTGACCAATTGATTGATTTGACGCTGTTGCGCAGTAAACTCCCGAAAGGTGGCATTGCTACAGAACATACGTATTGTTTGAATGCTGAGAATTTAAGAACAAAAGATACCAGTGCCGATGAATCCAAAGCAAACCAAGCGAGAGACGTGACGGGGAAAGTTGCCGATGAAACCCTCACTCGTCGTTTGAGACGTTTCTTGGCCGGTGAAACAGACAGTGTTGAAGACGCTGGCAATTCACCGGCGGCGGGTGCAGGAGCAACCACACCAAGCGGGGGTGGCGCGGCCGGTGGTGCTGCTGCTCCATCGGGTATGCAACCGGACAATCGATGCCATTCCGACCGTTGGGACCGTTCTACATGCCCGTACATTGTTCCTTGTGAACCGGCAAGTGCGTGCATTGGCGACAATGCTTGTGCTATGGGTTATACGGGCATGAAGTGTGCTAAATGTATGGATGGTTTCTCAAGAGCTGATGGTGTCTGCATTGAGTGTGCTGGTAATCCATGGATTATGATTGCGTTCTTAATCTTGGGTGGTGTCATTGCAGGTGTCTGTTACTACATTGTTGTGGTCTTGTTGAAAATTAATGTTGGTGTTATTTCAATTGGTATTGATTACTTTCAAGTCATTGGATTATTTTCGTCACAAAAAATACCATGGCCCATGGCCATGAAAAGTTTATTTTCTTATCTGTCCGTCTTTTCCTTTGACATGAGTACATTGGGTTTGGAGTGTGGTGGATTGTTGCCGCATGAAATGTGGTTTTTGACCATGTTGATACCATTGATTATTGTCATGGTCTTAATTTTGGGCATTGGTTTAGACATATTGAAATTTATCATCATGCCAAAAAAGAAATCAAACGCGGTGAAAAACAAGAAAAAGAATGCCGGTGGTGAAGATGGGGGAGAATTAACACCCATGGCCATCATGCAAAGCAAATTTGGCATGATCATTGCTACTTTTTTGACGGTCTTTTATTTGATGTACGTGCAACTCACCAAGAAAGCCATGGACATTTTTAATTGTGCTGCAATGGACCCACCCGATGATCCAAACAACCCCACGACATACATGTCGATTGCCCCAGATCAAGAATGTTGGCGACCGGGCACATGGGAAACGGGAATGCACGTCAAATTGATGCCGTGGGCCATTGTATTTGTCATTTGTTATTCATTGGCGTTTCCAATGTTTATGTTTTTTAAATTTCAAAAAAATAAATTAAAAATATTTGAAGATCAATTGTTGGCCGCGCAAGATCGTGGTGAAAAACCATCCACCAACATTAATTTCAGTTTTAGAAAAAGTTACAGTTCCATGTACAAAAATTACAAACCCGATAAATGGTATTGGCCCATTGTTATCTTGGCCAAAAAATTGGCCATTTGTTTCACGTCGTTGTTGTTTAGACGTAATCCATCGTTTCAATTGGCTGTTGCATTGATGGTCTTGTTTACCGCCTTTACGTTTCAAGTGTTGAATCGTCCCTTCATGTCAATGGATGAACGTGCTGAGATTGTACGTTTGGCATCAAGACGTGATTTTGAACGTGGTAGCAAAATGTTACGAAAAATGGCCGCCTTTGGTGGTGGAGGCGATGTTGAAAAAGCTAAAAAACGTTTGGCAATGGAAGAACAGGCCCAATTGACCATTGCCAAAGCATTGACTTTGTCGGCCAAATATTTTGTCAATTACAATCAAGTGGAAGCAGTCTTTTTGGGTTGCGCCATCTACGTGTGTTTGGCGGGGGTGATGTTTTCTTCCGGGTACTTTGTCAATGAATATTATTGGTATCAACGCGATGGTTTGGGTTATTTGACCTTGGCCATTGTATTGGTTTCCACGGGTTATTACTTTTATGTGATTGGTTTGGAAGTGACCGGGGTACGTAAATACCGTCGTCAAAAAAATAAAGCCAAATGGACCGCCTTCAAAAAGAAAGCGAATTTCCATAAAGATTTATTCAATTTGAACAATGGCAATGCTTCGGAAGAAGAGAAATCTGCGGCCGCTGTGATTGCGGCGTGCATGAAAGGCAGATTAGCCCGTCACAGTTTGCACGAACGAATTATGAACGGCAACAATGAAGAAGACAAAATTATTTTAGCACGCATTGAAGCCAGAGTTGCGGAAAGAAGAGAACAGGTGCGATTGAAACGTGGGAACAAAAACAAGAACAAGAAGAAAAACGTTCCATTGCCCATGTTGAAAAAGAAAAAATTGAGCAAATTAAAAAAGAACAAGACGAAAAAATCATCCAACGTTGCGATTGTACCAGTGCAATCGTCCAAAGTTGAAGAAAAATCACAAACAGCAACGAGCAAAGGTAAAAGTCTGGCTGGGTGGGGTGGTGACGAAAGTACGGATGAAGTGAAAAGTGGTGGTTCTGTCAAGCTTGCGCCTTTGAAGAAAAAGAAAAAGACAGTGTCGAAAAAAGACGGTGCTGGTTCGAGCAGCAGCAGCAGCAGCGACGACGATGGCGGCAGCAGCAGCAGCAGCAGTGATGACGACGAAGGTACAATGAAAAGTGGTGGTTCCGTCGTCAAGAAAAACAAAATTTCAAGTGCCAGTAAAGTTGCGTCACCACCAAAGGTGGCGGCCCAAAAAAAAAGTGAGGGAAAGAAAGGAAGCCCAGAGAAAAAAACGAAAGAAGTGAAAAAAGAACAACAACAAAAAAGTGGTGATGAAGGAAAGAAGAAAAAACCAACAAAAGTTGTGCATGAATCAAGCTCTAGCAGCAGCGACGATGATGGTTCTTCGTCGTCTTCGTCGGATGAAGAATAAATGTTCCCCTAAAAGAACGAGGAGGTATTGAGGTTTTTTAACCTTAAACCTCTGGATATATAAAACAAGGAGTGCAACGTGTGCATGTGAGCATGTGTGCCGAGGTCTACCTTGAATACAGTATGTAAATTGAATTTTGAGTATAAAAAACAGATTGTAGATGTAGAAGAAATATA
>Ga0005234J37281_1008972_pt1 | contig 18129 bp, 30 predicted proteins | sample SaaInl072_150m_B_FD_37281 | JGI IMG/M metagenome (IMG submission 37281)
GCGAAGACCATTTCGCAATATTGTTGCCTAGGAGGGGAAGATTTTTTTGCACCTAGGAGTGGTGTCGGAATTCCCAGTTTTAGTGATACCAAAATATACTCCAATTTTTTTGCCATGTGCCCCGTAAGTTTTGGGTGCTGGTGTATTTTTGTCGTTATTTTAGTGTATAGCAGGAGCAGTATATGCCAACTACAAACCAGTTGATCAGGAAGCCTCGTAAGCGCGCTATTACTAAGAGTAAAGTGCCGGCTTTGGAGAGTTGTCCCCAAAAACGTGGAGTTTGTACCCGTGTTTATACCACAACGCCAAAAAAGCCGAACTCGGCCTTGCGGAAGGTTGCTCGTGTGCGGTTGACCAATGGTGCGGAAGTCACTAGTTATATCGGTGGTGAAGGGCATAATTTACAAGAGCATTCGGTTATTCTTATTCGCGGTGGACGTGTAAAGGATTTGCCTGGTGTTCGTTATCATACAGTACGTGGGACTCTAGATACTTCTGGGGTTGAATCACGAAATCAGGGTCGATCTAAATATGGAACAAAGCGCCCAAAGGGCTGATTTGTTTTCACAAAGATTTGTAAGTTAATTATATCGAACATCAGCATTAAGAGAACTTGGACGTATGGCTAGAAGACGAGTTGCAGAAAAACGAAAAATCTTACCAGATCCCAAATACCATAACATCACGTTGGCGAAGTTTGTCAATATGATCATGATGGATGGGAAGAAATCCATTGCCGAGAAAATAGTTTATGGTGCTTTGGATGTTATCGGCGAGAAAAATTCCGGCGAGCCTTTGGAGATTTTTGATAAGGCTTTAGAGAATGTGTGTCCTTCTGTGGAGGTTAAGTCGCGTCGAGTGGGTGGTGCAACTTATCAGGTTCCTGTGGAAGTTCGGCCGCAGCGTAGGGTGGCATTGGCCATGCGCTGGATTGTGGATGCTTCAAGAAAGCGGAGCGACAAGTCCATGGGGCTTCGGTTGGCAAGAGAATTGATGGATGCTGCAGAAAGCCGAGGCTCTGCTGTTAAAAAACGTGAAGATACACACCGTATGGCTGAAGCCAATAAGGCCTTTTCGCATTTTCGTTGGTAGCTGTTTGCTTCTAACATTATTATATTAAGGATTTAATTTCGTGGCACGAAATACACCTCTAAAACATTATCGTAATGTGGGCATTATGGCTCACATTGATGCTGGTAAGACGACTACTACAGAGAGAGTTCTGTATTATACCGGTATTTCACATAAAATTGGCGAAGTGCATGATGGCGCTGCGGTAATGGATTGGATGGAGCAGGAGCAGGAGAGAGGTATTACCATTACTTCTGCTGCAACAACGTGTTTCTGGAAAGGTATGGCAGCGCAATACCCTGAGCATAGAATTAATATTATTGATACTCCAGGGCATGTGGACTTTACGATTGAAGTTGAGCGCTCTTTACGTGTTCTTGATGGAGCTTGTGCTGTGTTTTGTGCGGTTGGTGGTGTGGAGCCTCAATCTGAAACAGTTTGGAGGCAGGCGGATAAGTACTCTGTTCCTCGCATGGGTTTTGTGAACAAAATGGACCGTATGGGTGCTGATTTCCTTAAGGTAGTAGAGCAAGTTAAAACGAGATTAGGTGCTAATCCTGTTCCTATGCAGTTGGCTATTGGCGCAGAAGAAAACTTTCGTGGTGTGGTGGATCTTATCACCATGAAAGCTGTGTACTGGGAAGAAGAAAACATGGGTATTCGTTTCGAAGAAAAGGATATCCCTGAAGATATGCAGTCTGATTGTGAGCAATGGCGTGAGCATATGATAGAGGCAGCTGCTGATGCCAATGATGACCTCATGGAGAAGTATCTTGAAGAAGGTGTCTTGAGTGTTGATGAGATTCGTGCGGGAATTCGTGATCGAACAATAAAAACAGAAATCATTCCTATGTTTTGTGGTTCAGCCTTCAAAAACAAAGGTGTTCAGGCCATGCTGGATGGTATTGTGGAGTATATGCCGTCTCCATTAGATGTTGAGTCTATCGTCGGAACTTTGGATGATGAAGACAGAACAGAAGTAACGCGTGAATCTAATGATGAGGCGCCATTTTCAGCGTTGGCTTTTAAGATAGCTACAGACCCTTACGTAGGTACCTTGACGTTTTTCAGAGTGTATTCCGGTGTTTTGTCTGCGGGTGACACTGTGCTTAATTCGGTTAAGGGTAAAAAAGAGCGTTTGGGTCGAATTTTACAAATGCATTCTAATAATCGTGAAGAAATTAAAGAAGTTCGGGCTGGTGATATCGCTGCTGCGGTGGGACTGAAATCTGTGACTACAGGTGACACCTTGTGTGACTTGAGCGAGTCAGTGGTGTTGGAGCGTATGGAGTTTCCTGATCCGGTTATTTCTATTGCTGTTGAGCCAAAAACAAAGGCTGACCAAGAAAAAATGGGTATTGCTCTTTCAAAGCTGGCGGCAGAAGACCCTTCCTTCAAGGTTAAAACGGATGAAGAATCAGGGCAGACAATTATTTCTGGCATGGGTGAATTGCATCTTGATATTATCGTTGATCGTATGCGTCGTGAATTCGGTGTTGAGGCGAATGTGGGGGCTCCACAGGTATCTTATCGTGAGACGATTCGTCAGTCAGTTGAGCAGGAAGGGAAATTTGTCCGTCAGTCGGGTGGGCGTGGTCAATATGGTCATGTTTGGTTAAAGTTGGAGCCGGCTGAGACTGGTGAGGGATATACCTTCGTTAATGAGATTGTTGGTGGAGCTGTGCCTCGCGAATATATTTCTTCAGTGGATAAGGGTATTCAGGAACAAATTAAAAATGGTGTGTTGGCGGGTTATCCTATCGTGGACGTTAAGGTTACGCTATACGATGGTTCGTATCACGATGTTGATTCTAATGAAATGGCTTTCAAAGTTGCTGGTTCAATGGCGCTTAAGCAGGGAGTGTTGAATGCAAATCCGGCATTGCTTGAGCCTATTATGAAAGTGGATGTGGTTACTCCAGAAGATTATATGGGTGATGTTGTAGGCGATTTGAATCGCCGCCGGGGTATTATTCAGGGAATGGATGATGGTGTTTCTGGTAAAAATATTGCTGCAGAGGTGCCTTTGTCCGAAATGTTTGGCTACGCTACTGATTTAAGATCTGCAACTCAGGGTAGGGCCACTTATTCCATGGAGTTTCTAAAGTATACAGAGGCTCCAGCAAATATCGCCGAGCCAATTATCAAGAAGGTGTCAGGTTAATAATAGTGTCACTAAGTTTAGTGAATGTATTTTATAGGAAAATGAGCAATGTCCAAAGAGAAGTTTGAGCGTACGAAGCCACATGTCAATGTCGGTACAATTGGCCACGTGGATCATGGTAAAACCACATTAACTGCCGCGTTAACTAAATGCTTGGCAGAGAAGAATGGTGGGGAATTCAAGGCCTACGATCAGATCGATAACGCCCCGGAAGAAAGAGCGCGTGGTATTACTATTGCAACAGCTCACGTGGAATACGAATCAGATAACCGTCATTATGCCCATGTGGATTGTCCAGGGCATGCGGATTACGTCAAGAACATGATTACCGGTGCGGCACAGATGGATGGTGCGATTTTGGTGGTGTCTGCTGCCGATGGCCCAATGCCACAAACTCGCGAACACATTTTATTGGCTAGACAGGTGGGTGTACCTTACATTTTGGTATATATGAATAAAGCCGACATGGTTGATGACGAGGAATTGCTTGAGCTGGTTGAGATGGAGATTCGCGAACTGCTGGATCTTTATGAATTCCCTGGCGATGACACGCCAATTGTTATTGGTTCTGCGTTGAAAGCTTTGGAAAATGACCAAAGTGATATCGGTGTACCGTCTGTTCTCAAGTTGGTAGATGAAATGGATGCCTATGTGCCGGAGCCAGAACGTGATACGGACAAAGACTTTTTGATGCCAATTGAAGATGTATTCTCTATTTCTGGTCGTGGTACTGTAGTGACGGGCCGTATTGAGAGAGGGATTGTTAAAGTTGGTGAAGAGATTGAAATCATTGGTCTTAAAGACACTCAGCTCAGCACTTGTACGGGTGTAGAGATGTTTCGCAAATTGCTGGATGAAGGTCGTGCCGGTGATAACGTAGGTGTATTGTTGCGTGGAACAAAGCGAGAAGACGTGGATCGTGGGCAAGTGGTGGCTAAGCCTGGCAGTATTACGCCGCATACGCATTTTGAAGCAGAAGTTTATGTGCTTTCAAAAGAAGAGGGTGGTCGTCATACGCCATTTTTTGCTAACTATCGCCCACAATTTTATTTTCGTACAACGGATGTGACGGGTGCTGTTGAATTGCCTGAAGGTGTTGAGATGGTGATGCCAGGTGATAATATAAAAATCACGGTGACCCTGATTGCTCCGATTGCGATGGAAGAAGGCTTACGCTTTGCGATCAGAGAAGGTGGTCGAACAGTCGGTGCCGGTGTTGTTTCTAAAGTCATTAATTGATCATTTAAGATCGGTAGGATATAAAGACTATGTCTAATCAAAATATTCGTATTCGTTTGAAAGCTTTTGATCATCGTTTGATTGATCAATCTGCTAAGGAAATTGCAGCAACAGCACGTAGAACTGGCGCTCAGATTCGTGGGCCTATTCCGCTTCCTACTAGAAAAGAGCGTTTTACTGTGCTGATTTCTCCGCACGTTAATAAAGATGCGCGTGATCAGTATGAGATCCGTACTCATAAACGTCTGATGGATATTGTAGATCCTACGGATAAAACAGTAGATGCACTTATGAAGCTAGACCTCGCGGCCGGTGTAGATGTGCAAATTCAGTTGAAATAATTTTTATTAAACTTAACGGTTTCGGAGAAAGCAAATGGCTATCGGTGTTGTTGGCCGCAAATGTGGCATGACCAGAGTCTTCAAAGAAGATGGAGAGTCTGTGCCCGTAACGGTGATTGAAGTAGAGCCTAATCGGGTTACGCAGTTAAAGACCTTGGAAATTGACGGTTATCGAGCAGTTCAGGTTACGGTTGGGTCACGGCGTGTTTCTCGTGTAACTAAGCCGTTAGCTGGGCATTATGCCAAGGCCGGTTCTGAGGCTGGTCGTGGTTTGTGGGAATTTCGTTTAGAAGACAGTGAGAAAGATGTGTCTGTGGGCAACGCGATTTCTGTGGATATATTTCAGGAAGGAAGTTTTGTCGATGTTGCCGGAGTTAGTAAAGGTAAAGGTTTTGCTGGTGGTGTAAAGCGACATAACTTTAGTATGCAAGATGCGACGCATGGTAACTCAATTTCTCATCGTGCGCCTGGTTCAATCGGTCAAAATCAGACGCCAGGGCGAGTATTTAAGGGCAAGAAAATGGCGGGCCATATGGGTAGCGAACGTTGTACAGTAGCGAATTTAGAAATCGTTCGTGTTGATGCCGAGAAGAACTTGTTGTTGGTTAAGGGTTCTGTTCCTGGTGCCCGAGAAGGAAATTTATTGATTAAAAACGCTGTCAGGAAAGGTGGTTAATATCATGATATTAGACGTCCTCAGTCTAGATGGTGGGAAGAAGCAGGGTGATTTAGAAGTATCTGATGCTTTTTCTACAGAATTTAATGAGTCGCTCGTCCATCAGGTGGTTGTGTCGATCATGGCGGGTAGCCGTGCCGGTACAAAAGCACAAAAGACGCGTTCAGAAGTAAGTGGTGGCGGTGCTAAGCCATGGCGTCAAAAAGGTACTGGACGAGCCAGAGCCGGGACTATTCGTAGCCCTTTATGGCGTAGTGGTGGGTGCACGTTTGCGGCAAAACCGACCAGTTATGAACAGAAAGTAAATCGTAAAATGTATCGAGGTGCCTTGCGTTCTGTCGTTTCTGAGCTAATTCGCCAATCGCGTTTAATGGTTGTTGAAGAAATGTCTATAGCCGAGCCAAAAACACGGTTGTTGCGGAAGAAGTTGACCGATATGGATTTAAGTGAAGCGCTGATTGTTACGTTGGATGATGATCGTAACTTGAATTTGGCTTCTAGGAATTTATATAGAGTGGATGCTGTTCAGGCTTCTAGTGTTGATTTAGTGAGTTTGATTGCTTTCAGTAAGGTTGTTGTTACACGAGACGCACTGAAAAAAATAGAGGAGCGTATTCAATGAATACAGGTAGATTATATAACATAATCCTCGCACCGCATGTGTCTGAAAAAAGTACATCTGTCGCTGATAAAGGGAACCAATATATTTTCAAGGTATCCCGTGATGCGAGCAAGCAGGAAATTAAAGAAGCTGTAGAGACCTTGTTTAAAGTTGAGGTCGATGCGGTTAATGTGGTTAATATTCGTGGGAAGCAAAAACGATTTGGACGTATTTCCGGACGTCGTAATGCGGTTAAAAAGGCGTATGTTCGTTTGAAAGCGCAACAGGATATTGATCTCTTAGAACAAAGCTTCGGAGCATCTTGATATGCCAGTAATTAAGTCAAAACCAACATCACCAGGTAGACGTTTTGTTGTTAAAGTCGTTAATCCGGATTTGCATTCTGGCAGTCCTGTAAAGGCGCTTACTGCACCAAAAAAGAGGAATGGTGGTCGAAATAATAATGGCCGAATTACCGTTAGACATCATGGTGGTGGACATAAGCAGAAGTATCGTATTGTAGATTTCAAAAGAAATAAAGATGGCATTCCTGCCAGGGTAGAGCGTCTTGAATATGACCCTAATAGAACAGCGCACTTGGCTTTGTTGTTGTATGCAGATGGTGAGCGCCGTTATATTATTGCGCCAAAAAATGTTATTGTAGGAACACCTGTTTTTTCAGGAAATGAAGCGCCTATAAAGCCTGGTAACTGTTTGCCGTTAAGGAATATTCCGCTGGGTACTTTGGTGCATTGCATTGAAATGAAAGTGGGTAAAGGCGCACAAATGGTTCGCAGTGCGGGAACCTCTGCGCAGGTTGTTGCACGAGAGGGAAAATATGTTACTTTGCGTTTTCGTTCTGGAGAAATGCGTAAAATTCTTGCAGAATGTCGAGCCACTATCGGTGAAGTAGGTAACTCTGAGCATAACTTAGAATCGTTAGGTAAGGCAGGTGCTAAGAGATGGCGTGGAGTAAGGCCGACGGTACGTGGTGTTGCTATGAATCCGATTGATCATCCGCATGGCGGTGGTGAAGGTCGAACCTCAGGTGGTCGACACCCGGTGTCGCCTTGGGGTCAGCCTACTAAGGGTTATAAAACGCGTAAAAACAAACGTACTAATAAAATGATTGTACAGAGGCGTAAGAAGAGATAGCGCCATTCGTTGATGTATAGCTTGGGAGATAGGTGTGCCACGTTCGATAAAAAAAGGCCCTTTTATAGATGGCCATTTGCTGAAAAAAGTGCTTGATGCTCAGGATTCAAGCAATCGTCGTCCAATTAAAACTTGGTCACGGCGTTCTATGGTTATTCCTGATATGGTCGGCTTAACATTAGCTATCCATAATGGCAGGCAGCATGTTCCCGTATTGATTTCGGAGAATATGGTTGGTCATAAGCTGGGTGAGTTTGCGCTCACGCGGACTTTTAAGGGGCATGCAGCTGACCGAAAGGCCAAGCGTTAATTTAGCATAGGAGAAATTTATGCAAGTCAGTGCCAAATTAAAGCATTCCAGGTTGTCTGCTCAAAAAGGACGACTGGTAGCTGATCAGATTAGAGGGTTGCCAGTAGAGCGAGCTCTTGATGTTTTGAATTTTAGTCGTAAAAAAGCGGCTGGAATTATTAAAAAAGTGTTAAATTCAGCTATAGCAAATGCAGAAAATAACGAGGGTGCGGATATTGATGAATTACAAGTATCCGTAATTATGGTCGATGAGGGATCAACTCAGAAAAGAATGCGAGCACGTGCTAAAGGCCGTGGTAATCGTATTTTAAAACGGACCAGTCACATTACAGTAACCGTGTCAGACGACTAGGAGGACCGATGGGTCAGAAAGTACATCCTATTGGTATACGTCTCGGGATTGTCAAGGAATGGACATCTCGTTGGTATGCAGATAGAAGTAATTATGCGAAGTTTCTTAATTCTGACCTTAAAGTCAGGGCTTTGTTGAAAGAAAAACTTTCACAAGCCTCGGTTAGCAGAATTCAAATTGAGCGTCTCGCTAAAAATGCCAAAATAGCAATTCACACGGCAAGGCCCGGTGTTGTTATTGGTAAAAAAGGTGAAGATATTGAGCGCTTGAGAAATGAAGTCTCTGCGTTGATGGGAATACCTGTTCATATTCGGATTGAAGAAATTCGTAAGCCGGAGTTGGATGCTCAGTTGGTTGCAGAGAGTATTGCCCAACAGTTAGAACGTCGTGTCATGTTTAGACGCTGTATGAAGCGAGCTGTGACTAGTGCGATGAGACTAAATGCCGGCGGTGTTAAAGTGCATATTAGCGGTCGGTTGAATGGCGCTGAAATTGCTAGGTCTGAATGGTATCGTGAGGGGCGCGTTCCTCTTCATACGTTACGTGCAGATATCGATTATGGTTTTGCAGAAGCCAATACGACTTATGGAATAATCGGAGTTAAGGTCTGGATATTCAAGGGTGAAGTGTTGCGTCAGGAAGTCGTAACAAATAGTAACGAGAGTAAACAGAAGAAGCATTAGGAGCCGGTAGATGTTACAGCCTAAAAAAACAAAATACAGAAAAATGCAAAAAGGGCGTAATCGCGGTTTAGCTCTGGTTGGAAATAGTGTGAGTTTTGGTGAGTTTGGTTTGCGTAGTGTGAATCGTGGGCGCATTACAGCGCGTCAGATTGAGGCAGCAAGACGAACTATGACTCGTCATATTAAGCGTGGTGGACGAATTTGGATTCGAGTGTTTCCAGATCGTCCGATTAGTAAAAAACCTTTAGAAGTTAGACAAGGTAAAGGTAAGGGTAACGTTGAATATTGGGTGGCTAATGTTCGCCCAGGTAGTATGTTATATGAAATGCAAGGTGTTTCAGAAGAGGTCGCCCGTGAAGCGTTTCGCTTGGCTAGTGCAAAGTTGCCAATGCAAACACAGTTTGTTAAACGGACGGTTATGTAGCTTTACGAGATTGGGCTTATCATGAAAGCTAGTGAATTAAGAGAAAAAGACTCTCAGGAATTGAAAAAACAATTATCTGAGTTACAGCAAGAGCAATTTAAGTTGCGGATGCAAAAAGCAACGAATCAATTGACAGACTTTACACAAATAAAAAGGTCTCGTCATGATATTGCTAGAGTAAAAACAATTCTGAATCAAAAACGGAAAAATGCGTCATGAGTACATTGGAAAAGTCATCAAAAAAGACGTTGGTTGGTCAAGTTAGCAGCAATAAAATGGATAAAACCATCGCTGTTGTTATTGAGCGTAGGGTTAAGCACCCACTTTATAAAAAGTATATTAAGCGTTCTACAAAATTGTTGGCTCATGATGAAAATAATCAATGTAATATTGGTGATACAGTGTCCATTGAAGAATGTCGGCCACTTTCTAAAAACAAGTCATGGCGATTGGTTGAAAAAATAGAAAGTTAATGGCAGGTAAGATGCATCGGTAATGTGTCAATTCGCGCATTTTATGCGTTTTTTTAAAAACTATAGTGTATAATGCCGGGCTTTTGTTTCGTAGGTCAGCGTTGGAAGGGAATTAAGCATGATTCAAATGCAGTCAATGCTGGAAGCTGCAGATAATAGTGGTGCTCGTCGTTTGATGTGTATCAAAGTGTTAGGTGGCTCTAAGCGACGTTATGCAGGTATTGGGGATATTATTAAGGTTTCGATTAAAGAAGCTATTCCCAGATCCAAGGTAAAAAAAGGCGATGTCTATGACGCTGTTGTTGTCAGGACTAAAAAAGGGGTTCGTCGCCCTGATGGTTCTTTAGTACGATTTGATGGTAATGCAGTTGTGTTGCTTAATCCAAAACTAGAACCGATAGGGACGCGTATTTTTGGTCCAGTGACTCGTGAGTTACGGACTGCACGCTTTATGAAAATTATTTCACTGGCACCTGAAGTTCTGTGAGTGCACCAGTTAGCACGTGTGGAGTATAGAAAAACATGAACAAAATTAGAAAAGGTGATCAGGTGATTGTCCTTGCAGGTAAGGATAAGGGTAGAAAAAGTAATATATTGAAAATGATGCCTGAATCTAATCGCGCTGTTGTGGAAAATGTTAATGTGGCCAAAAAGCACGTTAAAGGAAATCCGCAGAAGGGTGTTCAGGGGGGGATTTTAGATAAAGAAATGCCTATTCATATTTCAAATTTGGCTTTAGTGAACCCGGAGTCTGGCAAGGCTGACCGAGTTGGTTTCAAGCACTTGAAAGATGGCAGTAAGGTGCGCTTTTTTAAATCAACGGGCGAAGTTGTAGACAGTTAGGAAATATTATGGCCAGGTTATATGCACATTATCGTGAAACATTGGTAGCACAATTAAAAGAAGAACAGGGCTATGGATCAGTAATGCAGGTTCCAAGCATTACTAAAATCACCTTGAATATGGGCTTAGGTGATGCGATAGGAAATCGCAAAATCATTGAGCATGCTATGGGTGATATGGAAAAGATATCCGGTCAAAAGCCAATAGTTACCAAGGCCAGGAAGTCTGTTGCAGGATTTAAACTTCGAGAAGGCTGGCCGATTGGTTGTAAAGTGACATTGCGTGGCAACCATATGTATGAGTTTCTTGACCGTTTAATTAACATTGCTATCCCAAGGGTCCGTGACTTTCGTGGTATGAGTCCAAAATCTTTTGATGGTCGTGGTAATTATAGTATGGGGGTTAAGGAACAAATTATTTTTCCTGAGATCGATTATGACAAAATTGATACCATTCGTGGTATGGATATTTGTATTACAACAACTGCAAAGACGGATAATGAGGGCAGGGCTTTATTGAAAGCGTTTAATTTTCCTTTCAAAAAATAGCTTTGTTTCTGGGAGATGAGAAATGGCAAGAACAGCAGTACTGAATCGCCAGAAGAAACGTGAAGTTCTGGTTAAAAAATATGCAGAGAAGCGTGCTTCCTTAAAGAAGGTCATTGTAGATCAGAATTCTACTGGTGATCAGGTAATGGAGGCTGTAGCCGCATTATCGAAGCTTCCTAGGGACTCAAGTCCTATCAGGTTGCGTAATCGTTGTACAATAACAGGCAGGCCTCATGGCGTTTATCGTAAGTTTGAGCTGGGGCGGAATAAATTACGCGAAGCGGCTATGCGTGGCGACATTCCCGGCTTAACTAAGGCTAGTTGGTAAATTTAGGATAAGACTTATGATGACAGACCCCGTTGCGGATATGTTAACCCGCATTAGAAATGCACAGGCCGTTAATAAAGCAGATGTTGAGATGCCCTGTTCGCGGATAAAAAAATCGATTGCGAATATTCTTAAAGAAGAAGGATATATTAAAGACTTTCGTATATCTGGTTCAGATAAGAAACCTACCCTGGTTATTGATATGAAGTATTATCAGGGGGTTCCAGTTATCGATTTGCTTACACGTGTTAGTCGTCCAGGTTTGCGTGTATACCGAGGGAATTCTGAGTTACCCAAGGTGTGCAATGGCTTGGGTGTCGCGATTATTTCCACACCTAAAGGTGTAGTTACCGACCATAAAGCCAGAAGTCTGGGTGTTGGCGGTGAAGTTTTATGTTACGTCGCTTAGGAATGATGTCATGTCAAGAGTAGCTAAAAATCCAGTCGCGATTCCTAATGGTGTGACTGTAGATTTAAATAAAAAAGAGATTCATGTAAAAGGGGCCAAAGGTAGCCTTTCTTTAAATATTCATGAAGAGGTTTCTGTCACAGAAGAAGCTGGATTTTTACATTTTGTTGCGGTAGTTAAACCAAGACCGAATTGGATGATGGCTGGAACGACTCGAGTATTAGTTAATAATATGATTATTGGCGTTAGTTCGGGTTTTGAGCGTCAGTTAAAGCTTATCGGTGTTGGTTATCGTGCTCAGGTTCAGGGGCGTGTTTTAAATTTGAATTTAGGTTTTTCACACCCTGTGAATTTTGATATTCCTGAAGGGATTGATATCGATGTTCCTGTCGCAGCTGAAATTATTGTTAAGGGTGCGGATAAGCAGAAAGTTGGTCAGGTTGCTGCGGATATTCGATCATATCGTCCTCCAGAGCCTTATAAAGGCAAAGGGATTCGTTATGCGGATGAGCATGTCAAACTAAAAGAAACCAAGAAGAAATAGTTTAGCAAATAGAAAGTAGATTAGTCATGGCCAGTAAGCAAGAATCACGTTTGCGTCGTTCTCGAAAGACAAGAGCACGAATTAAGGATCAAGGTATTCACCGTTTGACAGTGCATAAAACTTCAAAGCACATGTATGCTCAGGTTTTCACTTCTGATGGTTCTCAGGTTGTTGCGGCTGTTTCTACAGTACAGAAACAGGTGAGTGAAGGATTAGATTACACTGGCAATATTAAAGCAGCGGCAGAAATAGGTCGTCTTATTGCAGAAAAGGCCATGACAGCTGGTATTAAGGCTGTGGCATTTGATCGTTCAGGTCATCAATACCATGGTCGTGTTAAGGCGTTAGCGGATGCTGCGCGTGAACAGGGCTTATCGTTTTAGTTATTAGGTAAAAATTCAGGAACCAGTATTATGGCAGCTGCGAATCAACAAAATGGTGAAGATGATCTGATTGAAAAATTAGTCTCAATCAGACGTGTTGCTAAAGTAGTTAAAGGCGGACGGATTTTTGGTTTTACAGCATTAACAGTAGTTGGTGATGGTAAAGGCAAGGTCGGTTTTGGTCAGGGTAAAGCGCGTGAAGTTCCCGTGGCTATTAGAAAAGCTATGGATAACGCACGGCGTGATATGAAAGCAGTCGCGATTAATGGACCAACACTCTATTATCCAGTCACTTCAACACACGGCGCAGCAAAGGTATATATGCAGCCGGCTTCTGAAGGTACAGGGGTAATTGCTGGTGGGGCTATGCGAGCTGTATTTGAAGCCTTAGGTATTCATGATGTTTTAGCAAAATGTATTGGATCAACGAATCCCATTAATGTGGTTCGTGCTACGATGAATGGTCTTAAATCAGTGTCTAGTCCTGAGTATATTGCCCGTAAGCGAGGTGTTTCACTCGATCATGCTTGGGGTAAATTGAATGAGAAATAAATTAAAAGTTACATTGGTTAAAAGCCGTTTTGGACGGTTGCCATCACATAAGTGTTGTGTGGCTGGTTTAGGGCTACGAAAAATGCATCATTCAGTGATGGTTGAAGATACAGCCGAGAATCGTGGCATGATCAATAAGGTTTCCTATCTGCTAAAAGTAGAAGAAGGTTGAACAGTATGAACTTGAATACGTTAAGTCCTGCAGCTGGTTCAAAGAGAGTTGCAAAGCGTGTAGGTCGCGGAATAGGCTGTGGTTCAGGGAAAACTTGTGGTCGTGGTCATAAGGGTCAGAAATCACGTGCAGGTGGATTCCATAAAATCGGTTTCGAAGGTGGTCAGATGCCATTGCAGCGTCGACTCCCTAAAGTGGGCTTTAATTCTCGGAAAAACCACTTGTCTAACGAAGTGCGGTTGTCGGAGCTTGAAAAATTAAGTGAAGATATGATCGACATGGCAGTGCTTAAGAAATTAGGGATTATTTCTGCTCAGTGTTGTCGTGCTAAAGTGATTCTTTCTGGCAACCTGTCACGCAAGATTACTCTAACGGGTATTGCTGTTACAGCTGGTGCGAGAAAAGTCATTGAATCTCTAGGTGGGACGGTTGAGGTTTAAGTGGCTGATTCAAAATTTAAAAAACTTGATGCCTTGTCTTCTGGTGGAACGCTGTCTGAATTAAAACAGCGGATCCTTTTTGTTATTGGTGCATTAATTGTATTTCGTGTTGGTACGCATATTCCTGTTCCTGGGATAGATCCTGTGGCGTTGGCCGCATTGTTTGAACAGCAGCGCGGTACAATTTTAGACATGTTTAATATGTTCTCTGGAGGAGCATTAGAACGTTTGTCGATTTTTGCATTGGGTATTATGCCTTATATTTCGGCCTCAATTATTATCCAATTAATGACTTCAGTTTCACCAAAATTAGAACAATTAAAAAAAGAGGGTGAGGCAGGACGTCGGAAAATTACACAATATACTCGCTATTTCACCTTGGTTTTAGCGACTTTTCAGTCAATAGGTGTGGCTATTACGCTTGAATCGCAACAAGCAAGCGGGTTGTCTGTGGTGATTGATCCCGGAGTCGGTTTTCGCTTTACTGCCGCAGTTACATTGGTCACAGGTACTTTGTTTTTAATGTGGCTAGGTGAGCAGATTACTGAGAGAGGGATTGGTAACGGTATTTCACTGATTATTTTTGCCGGTATTGTGGCTGGATTGCCATCGGCAATTGGTGGAACAATGGAACTTGTTCGGTCAGGTGAAATGAATGCGGGATTGATTTTATTATTATTTGCAGGCGCTTTAGCGGTAACAGCTTTTGTGGTTTTTGTAGAACGTGGACAGCGGCGTTTAACGGTTAATTATGCAAAGCGTCAGCAGGGAAGACGCATGTATGCCGGACAAAGCAGTCATTTACCGTTAAAAATTAATATGGCTGGAGTTATCCCACCCATTTTCGCTTCAAGTATTATTTTGTTTCCTGCAACATTGGGTAGCTGGTTTGGTTCTGCTGAGGGTATGGGGTGGTTGAAAGACTTATCGACCATGATCTCTCCGGGACAGCCAATTTACGTTATGTTGTATGCGTTGGCCATTGTGTTCTTTTGTTTTTTCTATACGGCTTTGATTTTTAATCCTAAAGATACTGCTGATAATTTGCGTCGTTCAGGTGCTTATATCCCTGGGATTCGGCCTGGACAGCAGACAGCTCGTTATATAGATAACGTTATGACAAAATTGACATTAGCCGGTGCTGTATATATCACCTTGGTTTGTCTATTGCCTGAGTTTTTAATTTTAACGTGGAATGTGCCCTTTTATTTTGGAGGTACTTCTTTGTTAATTATCGTTGTTGTTTCTATGGATTTTATGTCTCAGATACAGGCTCACTTAATGTCACACCAATACGAAGGTATGTTGAAGAAGGCTAATCTCAAGGGATCGGGTCGTTAATCATCAATTGATAAAAGGGTAAATCCATGAAAGTGCGTGCTTCGGTAAAAAAGATTTGTAGGAATTGTAAAGTCATTAAGAGAAAAGGTGTCGTTCGTGTGATTTGTAGTACGGATGCCCGGCATAAACAACGTCAGGGTTAATATTTAATCTGGCAATATTTCGAGATTAATGGAGAACATTGGAATGGCTCGTATCGCAGGAATTAATATTCCGGTTCATAAGCATGTTGTTATTGGTTTGACACATATTTATGGTATTGGGAAAACTCGTTCAGCCAACATTTGTGCTGTATTAGATATTCAACCTAATATTAAGGTTAGAGATTTAACTGAAGATCAGTTGGAAAATATTCGTACGGAAATTAAAAAATATCTTCTTGAAGGTGACCTCCGTCGTGAAGTTTCAATGAATATCAAAAGATTACTAGACCTGGGTTGTTATCGTGGAATTAGGCATAGACGTGGTTTGCCATTAAGAGGTCAGCAAACACAAACTAATGCACGTACACGTAAGGGTCCCAGACGTCCAATTCGTAATTAATTGGATTTTTAGAAAATTGGCACATACGTTTTATTTAAGAGAGATTGGTAAGGTTTTTCATGGCAACAGATAAATCAAAAACGCGTAAAAAGACAAAAAGAACCGTGATAGATGGTATTGCACATGTCCACGCAACCTTCAATAATACAATTATCACTATTTCTGATAGGCAGGGCGGTACTTTATGTTGGGCTACTGCTGGTGGTAGTGGTTTTAGAGGTTCAAGAAAAAGTACCCCTTTTGCAGCGCAGGTTGCTGCTGAACGTGCTGGTACACATGCACTGGAATTTGGCTTAAAGAATCTGGATGTGCAAGTTAAAGGTCCGGGGCCTGGTCGTGAATCCGCAGTTCGTGCGTTACATAATTTGGGATATAAAATCTCTAATATCCTCGATGTAACACCAATTCCTCATAATGGGTGCAGGCCACCTAAAAAGCGTCGGGTGTAATTGTCATGGCAAGATATATTGGTCCTAAATGTAAGTTGTCACGCCGTGAAGGTGTGGACATGGATTTTAAAAGTGGCGTACGGCCTCTGGATAGTAAATGCAAGTTAGATACACCTCCAGGACAGCATGGTCAGCGTAGAGGGCGTGTAACAGATTATGGATTGCAGCTACGTGAAAAGCAGAAAGTACGTCGGACTTATGGTGTGCTGGAACATCAGTTCCGTAACTATTATAAATCAGCCAGTCGTAAACACGGCTCTACGGGTGAAAATTTATTAAAGCTGTTGGAATGCCGTTTGGATAATGTGGTTTATCGTATGGGATTTGGTTCTACACGTTCCGAGGCACGTCAATTAGTGAGTCATAAGTCTTTAATGGTAAACGGTCAGTGTGTGAATGTGCCATCTTATCAAGTAAAAGCTGATGACGTAGTGGCTGTTCGTGAGAAATCGAAGACACAATTACGTATTAAATCTGCTTTAGGTCTGGCAGAAAATCGTCGTGATGCCACGGACTGGATTGATGTAGATACTCAAAAGATGGAAGGTGTTCTGAAGCGTGTTCCTGAGCGAGTTGACTTATCAGAAGATATTCAAGAGCATTTGATTGTTGAATTATATTCAAAATAAATTCAATGTTTCGCCACTTTTTAGTGGTAGGCGTGTAGTTGAGTTATGAGGTTATTATGCAGGGTTCTGTAAAAGAGTTTTTAACACCACGTATTGTCGACATCGATGGGAAAAATGATTGTCGTTCTGTTGTTGTCATGGAGCCACTAGAGCGTGGTTTTGGACATACATTGGGAAATGCACTCAGAAGAGTGTTGCTGTCATCGATTGGGGGATTTGCCATTGTTGAAGTGGAAATAGATGGTGTCCTCCACGAGTATTCTACAATGGAAGGTGTTCAGGAAAGCGTATTGGATATTATGCTAAACCTGAAGGGAATCGCAATTTCCATGCATGAACGTAATGAAGCCAGTTTGACTTTATCGAAGAAAGGTCCTTGCGTGGTTACAGCAGGTGACATTACTTTGGACCATGATATTGAGATTAAAAATCCGGATCATGTGATTGCGAACCTCAATAATAATGGCTCCTTAACCATGACCTTGCGTGTGATGCGTGGTATTGGTTATCAACCTGCAAATATTCGTTCGCAAGAAGATAAAGCGATTGGTGTTTTACAATTAGATGCATCATTTAGCCCTGTGGAACGCGTAGTATATAAAGTTGAAAGTGCTCGTGTAGAACAACGGACTGATCTGGATAAACTGGTTATTGATCTAGAAACTAACGGTACGATCGACCCTGAAGAAACGATTAGGCGTGCGGCTACTATTATTCAGGATCAGCTGGCTGCTTTTGTTGAGCTTCAGACTGAAGAAGAAGAAGATGAAGAGCCACCTGAAGCTGAGGTGGATCCACTTTTATTACGGCCAGTTGATGATTTAGAACTAACGGTTAGATCAACAAATTGTTTGAAGGCTGAAGATATTTATTATATAGGTGACCTAATTCAGTGTACCGAAGTTGAGTTGTTGAAAACTCCTAATTTAGGAAAGAAATCACTCAATGAAATTAAGGAAGTACTGGCCTCCAAAAACTTGTATCTGGGTGTGAAATTGGATAATTGGCCACCGGCTGGTTTAAAGCTAGAACACTCTGGTAAACGGTTATAATTGTTATAGAGAAGGATTGAGTTATGCGCCATCGTAAAAGTGGTCGTCAGCTAAATAGAAACAGCAGTCATCGTAAAGCCATGTTTAAAAACATGATGGTTTCATTGTTTGAACATGAAATGATTAAAACAACCTTACCTAAAGCCAAGGAATTGCGTCGTTTTGCCGAGCCTTTGATTACCTTGTCTAAAAAGGATAGTGTTGCGGCACGTCGTAGAGCTTTTGCCAAATTGCGTGATAAAGCGATTGTGGCAAAATTATTTACAGAATTTGGGCCTCGTTATCAGGATCGTCCTGGTGGTTATCTGAGAATTTTAAAGTGTGGTTTTCGTCCTGGAGATTCTGCACCGATGGCTTTTGTGGAATTAGTTGATCGTCCAATTATTGAAGAAGACGATATTGAAGAG
>Ga0005234J37281_1009909_pt1 | contig 17096 bp, 12 predicted proteins | sample SaaInl072_150m_B_FD_37281 | JGI IMG/M metagenome (IMG submission 37281)
CACAAATGGATGGCGCGATCTTGGTCTGTTCAGCAGCTGATGGCCCAATGCCTCAGACGCGCGAGCACATCTTGTTAGCACGTCAAGTTGGTGTGCCATACATCGTTGTTTATATGAATAAAGCGGATATGGTTGACGATGAAGAGCTTCTTGAATTAGTCGAGATGGAAATTCGTGAATTGTTAGATCAGTATGAATTTCCAGGAGACGATACACCAATCGTTATCGGGTCTGCACTGAAAGCAATTGAGGGTGATACAAGTGATATAGGTGTTCCTTCAATCATAAAATTGATTACGGAGATGGATGCGTATATTCCAGAGCCAGAGCGTGATATTGATCAGCCGTTCTTAATGCCTATTGAGGATGTGTTCTCAATCTCAGGTCGTGGTACTGTTGTAACCGGTCGAATTGAGCGTGGTGTTGTTAAAGTCGGCGAAGAGATAGAGATCGTTGGTATCAAGGACACTGTGACAACAACCTGTACCGGTGTTGAGATGTTCCGTAAGTTACTTGATGAAGGTGTCGCTGGCGACAACGTAGGTGTTTTGTTACGTGGAACCAAGCGTGAAGATGTTGATCGTGGTCAGGTTTTGGCTCATCCTAAAACAATTAACCCACATACGCATTTTGAAGCTGAGTTGTATGTATTAAGTAAAGATGAGGGTGGCAGACATACACCATTCTTTAATGGCTATCGTCCACAGTTCTATTTTAGAACAACAGATATTACGGGGGCAGTTGATTTGCCACAGGATATCGAGATGGTAATGCCTGGTGATAATGTCAAGGTAACAGTGAAACTGATTGCACCAATCGCGATGGAAGAAGGTTTAAGATTTGCGATTAGAGAAGGTGGTCGAACAGTTGGTGCTGGTGTTGTTTCTAAAATAATCGAGTAATTGTAGTTGTAAGTTGAGAGGGGTTTGCCTCTCTCTTGTGCCGAGTTTAGGCCAGTAGCTCAATTGGCAGAGCGACGGTCTCCAAAACCGTAGGTTGGGGGTTCGATTCCCTCCTGGCCTGCCATTTATATTGTGGGTATTTGTGCGAATGAGTGCGAAAGAAAATAGCAGCGTAGGTGCTGATCGAATAAAACTCCTAGCTGCTCTCGCGGTATTTTTGGCGTCTATTATCATGTTTTATTCATTTCCTGAGTTGAATGCTTTGGTTCGTGTGGGGGTAATAGTTATCGCGATAGTGATAGCAGGTTTTATTGCTTTGCAGACAGATCGTGGCCAGCGTATTTGGGGATTTGCCCAAGATGCTAGAACTGAGGTTCGGAAAGTTGTATGGCCAACAAGGGCTGAAACAATTCAAACAACACTGATAGTTATTGCAATGGTAATTGTCGTGGCGTTAATGCTATGGATTGTTGATAGTTTCTTATTGGTTGCCGTTGGCTACCTAACTGGTAGAGGGTAGGGTGTAAAGTGGCAAAGCGTTGGTATGTTGTTCATGCTTACTCAGGTTTTGAAGCAAAAGTAAAAGCTGCTTTAGAAGAGCGAGTGGTGCGTGCTGGTCTTGATGACTCGTTTGGTGAAATTTTAGTGCCAACAGAAGAAGTTGTTGAAATGCGAGCTGGCAACCAAAGAAAGAGTGAGCGTAAATTTTTCCCTGGTTATGTTTTGGTTCAGATGGAAATGAATGATGAGAGTTGGCATTTAGTAAAAGATGTGCCAAAGGTTCTTGGATTCATTGGCGGAACAGGAGATAGACCTGCACCCATAACAGAAAAAGAAGCAGAAGCAATACTTCAACGGGTTGAAGATGGTGTTGATAAACCTAGGCCGAAAATATTGTTTGAAGCTGGGGAAGTTATTCGAGTTACTGATGGGCCATTTGCTGATTTCAGTGGCGTCGTAGAAGAAGTTAATTACGAAAAAAGCCGCTTGAGAGTGGCTGTACTAATTTTTGGTCGATCAACACCTGTAGAATTGGGTTTTGGCGAGGTTGAAAAAAGCTAAGGGGAGCTGAAGAGCGTTTGAACCCAAGGAGTATAGAATGGCTAAGAAGATAGAAGCTTATATTAAGCTACAAGTAAAAGCAGGCGAAGCAAATCCTAGTCCTCCAGTTGGTCCTGCATTAGGTCAGCATGGTGTGAATATTATGGAATTCTGTAAAGCATTTAATGCCAAAACGCAGAAAATGGAAAAAGGCCTTCCAATACCTGTTGTAATCAGTGTCTATAGTGATCGAAGTTTTACTTTTATTACTAAAACACCACCTGCGTCAATCTTGATTAAAAAAGCAGTGGGTATTACGAAAGGCAGTGGTGTTCCGAATACAGATAAAGTTGGTGTGATTACGCGTGCACAATTAGAAGAGATTGCAACAACTAAAATGGCTGATTTGAATGCTTCTGACATGGATTCAGCGGTTAATATTATTGCTGGTAGCGCTCGTAGTATGGGCGTGGATGTGGAGGGGTAACCAATGGCTAAGCTTTCAAAACGTGCAAAATTAATTAGTGAAAAAATAGAATCGGGTAAGGCGTATCCAATTGCTGAAGCAGTTGAATTGTTGAGATCACTATCTACTGTGAAATTTTCTGAAGCAATCGACGTTTGTGTGAACCTAGGTGTTGACCCTCGTAAATCAGATCAAGTAGTTCGTGGCGCGACGGTACTGCCAAATGGAACGGGTAAAACTGTTCGAGTGGCCGTATTTACTCAAGGGCCAAATGCTGAGGCTGCTAAGGCTGCTGGTGCAGATATAGTTGGCATGGATGATTTGGCTGATGATGTTAAGTCTGGAAAAATGGACTTTGATGTTGTAATTGCATCACCTGATGCAATGCGAGTTGTAGGTCAGTTAGGCCAAATTTTAGGCCCGCGTGGTTTAATGCCGAACCCTAAAGTGGGTACTGTAACACCTGATGTTGCTACCGCAGTAAAAAATGCTAAAGCAGGTCAGGTTAGATACAGGACAGATAAAGCCGGCATTATTCATTGCTCAATTGGTAAAATTGATTTTGAAGCGAACTCTATTAAAGAGAATTTAGAAGCGCTTATCCAAAGCCTGAAGAAAGGAAAGCCATCTTCTGCAAAAGGTATCTATCTTAAGAAAATTTCCTTATCAAGCACAATGGGTCCAGGCCTGTTGGTTGATCAGGCAAGTTTAGAGCTTTAAAGAATTGGAATAGCTTGTGCTTTATGCACAACTGTCCGAGACCGTAGGTGCAAAATATCGCTTAATTTTCCTACGTAGACGGAAGCTGAACTTAACATGTCGTCATGTTTAGCTCCGGAAAATGAACAGTAGCCATTTGTTATTTGGCTACAAGTTGGGAGGTGACCATATATGGCACTTAATCTAGAGCAAAAAAAGGCAATTGTAGCAGAAGTAGCAGAAGTGGCTTCGACTGCATTATCAGTTGTCGCAGCTGAGTATAAGCAGGTTACAGCTACAGACTTAACACAGTTACGTGCTGAGGCCCGCAGTCAAGGTGTTCATTTACAGGTGGTTAAAAACTCACTTGCTAAGAGAGCCATGGTTGGTACTGAGTTTGAATGCATGGCTGATCACTTGACAGGACCCTTGATACTTGCCTTTTCACAGGCTGATCCAGGTTGTGCTGCTCGCGTTATCAAAAGCTTTGTGAAAGAAAATAAAGCAATGGAAGTTAAAGTTGTTTCCATTGGTGGCAAGGTAATGGGTGCATCTGATTTGGATAGGTTGGCAAGTCTACCTACTTATGATCAGAGTATCAGTATCTTGATGTCGGTTATGAAGGCACCAATTGAGAAGTTTGTTCGTACATTAAACGAACCAACTGCGAAAATGGTACGCACTTTAGCGGCAGTTAAAGAATCTAAAGCTTAATTTTAAACAAATTTATAAAGTTCAGGAGAGTTACACATGGGCGTTTCAAAAGACGATATTTTAGAAGCAATTTCAAACATGAGTGTTATGGAAGTTGTTGAATTAATCAGTGATATGGAAGAGAAATTTGGTGTTTCAGCAGCTGCTGCTGTTGCTGCTGCTCCTGCCGCTGGTGGTGAAGCTGCTGCTGCAGAAGAGCAAACCGAATTTAACGTAATGTTAACTGGTTTTGGTTCTGCAAAAGTTGGCGTTATTAAAGCGGTTCGCGGAATTACAGGTTTAGGCCTTAAGGAAGCTAAAGGCTTAGTCGAAAGCGCACCTGCTGCTGTTAAAGAAGGTGTTGATAAAGACGAAGCTGAAACAATTAAGAAAGCTATTGAAGAAGCTGGTGGTACAGCTGAAATCAAATAACGCTAATAATAATATAGTGTTAGATAAGGCCGGCAGTGTCCTCTGTCGGCCTTTCCCTGTTTATATCTCTTTTTAATTGCATACTCGCATTTTATCCCGGGGAGTCATGATGACCTACTCTTATACTGAGAAAAAAAGAATTCGAAACGATTTCGGCAAGCGTAATGATATTCTCGATGTACCATTCTTACTTGCTATCCAAATCGACTCATATAGAACCTTTTTGCAACAGGGTGTTCAGGGTCAACCAATTCGCAAAGATGTTGGCTTGCATGCTGCGTTTCAATCTGTTTTCCCGATAAAAAGTTACAACGGCAATGCAGAACTAGAATATGTGAGTTACCGCTTAGGTAAGCCTGTATTTGATGTTAAAGAATGCCAGTTGCGTGGTGCAACTTATTCCGCACCGCTGCGAGTTAAAGTCCGTTTAAAAATTTATGACAAAGACGCACCTGCTAATTCAAAAGTAATTAAAGATATCCGGGAACAAGAAGTCTATATGGGTGAAATGCCGCTCATGACAGATAACGGTACTTTTGTGATTAATGGTACTGAAAGGGTAATTGTTTCACAGTTGCACAGATCACCAGGCGTATTTTTTGACCATGATAAAGGTAAGACTCACTCCTCAGGCAAGTTGCTCTTCTCTGCACGGGTTATCCCATATCGTGGCTCTTGGTTAGATTTTGAATATGATGCAAAAGATTGTATTTACACCCGTATTGATCGGCGCAGAAAATTACCAGCAACAATATTCTTGCGTGCATTGGGGCTAGATAACGAGCAAATGCTTGATATCTTTTTTGAAAAAATTTCTTACGAACTCCAAGAAGAAACAGTTACTTTTGATCTTGTTCCTGATCGGTTACGTGGTGAAACGACCACTTTTGACCTGCAGCTTAATGGTGAGGTCTTAGTTGAAGCAGGGCGAAAAGTAAGTGCAAAACATATTCGGGCAATGGCGAAAGCTGGGCTTGAAAAACTGACCGTTCCCCATGAATATTTAATTGGTAAGACGTTAGCAAAAGATGTAGTTGACGAGTCAACAGGTGAAGTGATTGCTGCTGCAAATGATGAAATCACTGAAGAGTTGATCACCGCTTTCCTTGGGGCGTCTATAAAGACAATTGACACGATCTTTACTAATGACTTGAACCATGGTCCTTATATTTCCTCTACTTTAAGAATTGACCCAACAGCATCTGAGCTTGAAGCTCAAGTAGAAATATATCGTATGATGCGCCCTGGTGAGCCACCAACAAAGGATGCTGTTCAAAATTTATTTAATAATTTATTTTTTACCGATGAAAGGTATGACCTTTCTGCCGTAGGTCGTATGAAATTTAATATGCGCTTAGGTAAAGAATCAGATAAAGATAAAGGTACCTTGTCAAATGAAGATGTCTTAGAGGTGCTTAAGGTGCTGATTGATATCAGAAATGGTAATGGCATTGTTGATGATATTGATCACTTGGGTAACCGTAGAATTCGAAGTGTTGGTGAAATGGCGGAAAACCAATTTAGAGTTGGTTTGGTTCGGGTTGAGCGTGCTGTAAAAGAGCGCCTATCTCTAGCGGAATCTGAGGGCTTAATGCCTCAGGAATTAATCAATGCTAAACCTGTCTCTGCTGCAATTAAAGAGTTCTTTGGTTCAAGCCAGTTGTCGCAGTTTATGGATCAAAACAACCCGCTATCAGAAGTAACTCATAAACGCCGTGTATCGGCATTAGGCCCTGGTGGTCTAGCTCGTGAGCGAGCAGGTTTTGAAGTCAGAGACGTTCATCCAACACATTATGGTCGCGTCTGTCCTATTGAGACTCCTGAGGGGCCTAATATTGGTTTGATTAACTCATTATCTGTCTACGCGCGGACAAATGAGTATGGCTTTTTAGAAACACCATACCGTAAAGTGGTTGATAACAAAGTGACCGATGATATTGAGTATCTTTCTGCTATTGAGGAAGGTCGATTTGTTATTTCACAAGCGAACGCAACGGTCAATGAGGACGGTTTGCTCTTAGATGAGCTGGTTTCTTGCAGGCATTTAAATGAATTTGCGTTATTTACACCTGGTAAAGTTGAGTATATGGATGTTTCTGCTAAACAGATTGTGTCTGTTGCAGCATCACTCATTCCATTCTTAGAGCATGATGATGCTAACCGTGCTTTGATGGGGTCAAACATGCAGCGTCAAGCTGTACCGACACTTTGTGCCGAAAAACCACTCGTTGGAACCGGTATGGAGCGGTCAGTAGCCACAGATTCAGGTGTGACAGTTGTTGCAAAACGTGGCGGTTACATTGAATCAGTAGATGGTGCTCGAATTGTTGTGCGGGTAAAAGATGATGAGACTGAAGCGGGTGAAGCGGGTGTCGATATTTATAATTTAACCAAGTATACCCGTTCAAACCAAAACACCTGTATCAATCAAAAGCCGCTTGTATCTTCTGGTGACTCAATTACTCGAGGCGATGTACTCGCTGATGGGCCTTCTACAGACTTAGGTGAGTTGGCATTAGGTCAAAACATGCTGATCGCATTTATGCCTTGGAATGGCTATAACTTTGAGGACTCTATCCTAATTTCGGAGCGTGTTGTCAAAGAAGATCGCTTTACGACAATCCATATTGAAGAAATGTCATGTGTGGCTCGTGATACAAAGCTTGGGCCTGAAGAAATTAGTGGTGATATACCAAACGTGAGTGAAGGCGCATTAAGTAAGTTGGATGAGTCTGGAATCGTCTATATTGGTGCTGAAGTTAAAACAGGTGATATTTTAGTTGGCAAGGTTACGCCGAAAGGTGAAACGCAATTAACACCAGAGGAAAAATTACTCAGAGCCATTTTTGGTGAGAAAGCATCTGATGTGAAAGATACTTCTTTACGAGTTCCTTCCGGAATGGATGGTACCGTAATTGATGTTCAAATCTTTACCAGAGATGGTGTTGAAAAAGACCAACGAGCATTGCAGCTTGAGCAAGAAGGGCTGAAAGGCATTCGTAAAGATCTAGATGAGCAGTTACGAATAATGCGTGAAGATGCCTTAGAGCGATTGCGTAAATTGCTCCTCGGTAATACTGGCGACACCGGTCCTAAAGGTTTGGTTACTGGTAAAGATATTGATGAAGATTACTTGGCAAAACTCGAAGATAATGATGTTCTTGAAGTAACACTTCAAGATGCGGATTTAAATGAGCAAGTTAAATCATCTGTACTCGCTATCTCTCAGTTGAAAGAAGAGTTTGAAGCTAAATTCAAAGAGAAAAAAGATAAGCTTACAAATGGTGATGATCTACCTCCAGGCGTGCTGAAGATGGTTAAGGTCTACCTTGCTGTTAAGCGGCGTTTGCAGCCCGGTGATAAAATGGCAGGAAGGCATGGTAATAAAGGGGTTATCTCTACGATCGTACCAATAGAGGATATGCCTTATACCGAAGATGGTACTACTGTAGACATCGTCTTAAACCCACTGGGTGTACCTTCTCGTATGAATGTTGGGCAGGTACTAGAAACGCATTTAGGATGGGCAGCTAAAGGGCTTGGTATAAAAATTGGCAAAATGCTTGAGGCTAAAGAGGAAGTTTCTAAGGTTCGTGATTTCTTGGATAAAATATATAACTCCAGCGGTCAGATAGAAGACTTAGATTCTTTCAGTGATAGTGAAATTCTTGAGTTGGCAGGAAACCTGAAAAAAGGTGTTCCGATGGCTACGCCAGTGTTTGATGGTGCGTCTGAAGGTGATATTGAGCGTATGCTTGAGCTAGCAGGGCTTCATAAGTCCGCGCAATCACAATTGGTTAATGGTCGAACAGGTGAGCTTTTCGATCGAATGACGACTGTCGGTTACATGTACATGTTGAAGCTGAATCATTTGGTTGATGACAAAATGCATGCTCGATCCACAGGGCCATATAGCCTTGTTACGCAGCAACCTTTGGGTGGTAAAGCACAATTTGGTGGTCAACGTTTCGGAGAGATGGAGGTGTGGGCGCTTGAAGCTTATGGCGCAGCCTATACATTACAAGAAATGCTGACGGTGAAATCTGATGATGTTAACGGTCGGACAAAAATGTATAAAAATATTGTTGATGGTAACTTGCACATGGATGCGGGGATGCCTGAGTCGTTTAATGTATTGCTGAAAGAGATTCGTTCTCTTGGTATAAACATTGAGTTAGAACAAGAATAATTGCCCAGTCATAATCTGGTGGTTTCATAGGTCAGGAGAAGACGTTGAAAGATCTACTTAAACTTTTAAAACAACAAGGGCAAAGCCGAGATTTTGATTCAATTAGAATCGGGTTAGCTTCACCTGAAATGATACGGTCATGGTCGTATGGTGAAGTTAAGAAGCCAGAAACAATTAATTACCGGACATTTAAGCCTGAGAGAGATGGCTTATTTTGTGCGAAAATATTTGGACCGGTAAGTGATTATGAATGCTTGTGTGGAAAATATAAGCGATTAAAGCATCGTGGTGTTGTCTGTGAGAAGTGTGGCGTAGAAGTTACTCTGGCAAAGGTTCGGCGCGAAAGAATGGGGCATATTGAGCTTGCTAGCCCTGTGGCGCATATTTGGTTTTTAAAGTCGCTTCCATCGAGAATTGGCTTATTGCTGGACATGACCTTAAAAGATATAGAGCGTGTTTTATACTTTGAGTCGTTCGTTGTTATTGACGGTGGAATGACAACCATGGAACGTGGTCAGCTCATGAATGATGAGCAGTACCTGGATGCGTTAGAAGAGCATGGAGATGAATTCGACGCCAGAATGGGCGCAGATGCGGTGTTTCAACTGCTGAGTTCGCTGAAACTAGATGAGCAGGTAAAGTCTTTACGTGAAGAGGTGGGGAGTACCACGTCTGAAACGAAAATAAAAAAACTTTCTAAGCGCTTAAAGCTTATGGAATCTTTGGCGATGTCTGGTAATTTGCCGGAGTGGATGGTTTTATCCGTGCTTCCAGTGCTGCCACCTGAGTTACGTCCATTAGTGCCACTTGATGGCGGGCGTTTTGCAACGTCTGATTTAAATGACTTGTATCGTCGTGTGATTAATAGAAATAATCGTTTGAAGCGATTATTAGATTTAAATGCGCCAGATATTATTGTCAGAAACGAAAAAAGAATGTTGCAAGAGTCTGTGGATGCTTTGCTGGATAATGGGCGTCGCGGAAGAGCGATTACCGGTACAAATAAGCGTCCTCTTAAATCTCTAGCAGATATGATTAAAGGTAAACAAGGGCGTTTTAGGCAGAACTTGCTCGGTAAGCGTGTTGACTATTCGGGGCGATCAGTCATCGTTGTTGGTCCTACCCTGAAATTACATCAGTGTGGTTTACCTAAAAAGATGGCTTTAGAGTTATTCAAGCCTTTTGTGTTTAGCAAGTTACAACTGCGTGGTTTATCAACCACAATCAAAGCGGCTAAAAAATTAGTCGAGCGGGAAGGTTCAGAAGTTTGGGATATACTCGAAGAAGTCATTCGAGAGCATCCAGTCATGCTGAATAGAGCGCCGACATTACATCGATTGGGTATCCAAGCGTTTGAGCCGGTATTGATTGAAGGTAAGGCAATACAATTGCACCCATTAGTTTGTACGGCATTTAATGCTGACTTTGATGGTGACCAGATGGCGGTTCATGTGCCTTTGTCAATCGAAGCTCAGCTTGAAGCGCGAAGCTTGATGATGTCGACTAATAATATTTTATCTCCAGCAAATGGCGAGCCAATTATTGTGCCATCACAAGATGTCGTGCTTGGCCTGTATTATATGACGAGAGATTGTATTAATGCGCAAGGTGAAGGAATGATCTTTGCGGATATTGCCGAGGTAAAAAGAGCATATGATAGTCGAGACGTTAAGCTAGGCACTAGAATTGAAGTTCGAATTCCCCAGCTAATAATCAGTGATACGGGTGAAGAGTCCCGAGACCTTGTTCGCTTTAAAACGACTGTAGGTCGTGCGATTTTGTCAACGATACTTCCTGAAAAGCTTGCTTTTGAGAACGTTAATACAGTGATGAGTAAAAAGGCGATCTCTAACTTAATTAATGTTTGTTATAGAAAAGTGGGCTTAAAAGAAACCGTTATTTTTGCTGATCAGTTAATGTATACAGGATTTGAATATTCGACGTTATCAGGTGTCTCTATTTGTGTTGGCGATATGGTGATACCGCAAGATAAGCAAAAGATTATTGCGTCTGCTGAAGCAGAGGTGAGGGAAATTGCGACTCAATACGCGGATGGTATTGTTACCCAGAATGAGCGTTACAATAAAGTTGTCGATATTTGGACGCACATCAATGACCAAGTCGGTAATTCGATGATGGAAGAGTTGGGTTCTGAAGATGTCGTGAATGCTGAGGGTGAAACGGTTAAGCAGCCATCATTTAACTCTATTTATATGATGGCGGACTCTGGAGCCCGTGGCTCTCATGCTCAGATTAGACAATTAGCTGGTATGCGTGGATTAATGGCTAAGCCAGATGGTTCTATTATTGAAACACCGATTACAGCTAATTTCCGAGAAGGTTTGGATGTACTGCAGTACTTTATTTCCACTCATGGTGCGCGGAAAGGTTTGGCTGATACTGCGCTAAAAACAGCAAACTCTGGGTATCTTACTAGACGATTGGTTGATGTTGCTCAAGATTTAGTGATTTCGTCTATTGATTGTGGTGCAACAGAAGGTTTCACAATGTCGCCGGTCATTGAAGGTGGAAACATTGTAGAGCCATTGCGTGAGCGAGTTCTTGGCCGGACTGTCTTAAACGACGTTTATAAGCCAGGTACGGACGAGTTAGTTGTTAAAAGTGGCACGCTATTAGATGAGGCTGGTGTGAACTTGTTGGATCTCTCGGGCGTTGATGAGTTGAAAGTTCGGTCCCCAGTTACGTGTCAAACACGATATGGAATGTGTGCGACTTGTTATGGTCGTGACCTTGCTCGAGGCCATAGAGTTAATATTGGTGAGTCAGTAGGTGTTATTGCTGCTCAATCCATTGGTGAGCCCGGTACACAGTTAACAATGCGTACATTCCATATTGGTGGTGCAGCGCAAGGTACGGCTTCTGCTCACAACATTCAGATTAATACGACAGGTGCTGTCAGGCTTCATAACCTTAAGACTGTAGCAAGGCCAAATGGTAACTCGATTGCGGTATCACGATCAGGTGAGATAACGGTGCTTGATGAGCATAATCGTGAGAAAGAACGATATAAAATTCCTTATGGTGCGGAACTAACCGTTAATGATCAAGATAAGGTGGAAGCTGGCCAGGTAGTGGCTAGTTGGGATCCGCATACACACCCAATTATTACAGAGGTAGCTGGTAAAGTTCTTTTTGTAGACTTTATTGACGGTGTGACAGTTGAGGTGAAAGTTGATGAAACAACCGGTCTATCTAGCCTAGTTGTAACAGATCCTAAGCAGCGGCCAAGTTCAGGTAAAGATTTACGGCCTCATATCAAACTTGTTGATGCAGAGGATAATGACTTGATGATACCTGATACAACAGTCCCTGCTTCTTACTATTTACCAGCAGGTGCGATTATTGGTCTAGATGATGGGAGTGAAGTTACAGTTGGCTCCTTTATAGCTCGTGTACCTCAAGAATCTAGTAAAACTAGAGATATCACAGGTGGTTTGCCTCGTGTAGCTGATTTGTTTGAAGCCCGTAAGCCAAAAGACCCTGCGATCATGGCAGAGGTTAGCGGTATTGTTAGTTTCGGTAAGGAAACTAAGGGTAAGCAGCGGCTAGTGATCACAATGTCTGATGGTGAGCGTTATGAGGAATTGATTCCAAAATGGCGAACTATCAATATCTTTGAGGGTGAGCATATTGAGCGTGGTGAGATTGTCTCCGATGGCGAGCGGACACCGCATGATATCTTAAGGTTGCAGGGGGTAGAGACGCTTGCAGGCTATGTTGTCAAAGAAATTCAAGATGTGTACCGATTACAAGGTGTAAAAATCAATGACAAACATATTGAAGTCATTGTGCGTCAGATGCTTAGAAAGACGATGGTGACCGATGAGGGTGATACTTTATACCTGAAAGGCGATCAAGTGGAGAAAAGCACCTTGCTCGATGAGAATGATAAAATCGTCGCTGAGGGCAAAGCACCTGCACAGTGGTTGCCTGTATTGCTCGGTATTACTAAAGCATCTTTAGCGACGGAGTCATTTATCTCTGCTGCGTCATTCCAGGAAACAACGAGGGTTCTGACTGAAGCTGCTGTGAAGGGTTTGAAGGATGATCTTAACGGTCTGAAAGAAAATGTTATCGTGGGTCGACTTGTTCCTGCAGGAACAGGCTTAACGTACCATAATGAGCGTTTGCGTAAGAAACTCGCAAAAAATCCTAAGGTAGAAATACCAACAAAATCTAAGCAAGAGTTGCAAGAAGAGGCTGAGCAAAAGCTGAAGCAAGCACTCAGCGAAGAGGTGAAGGATTAATTAGTGTTTGCTGTTACTTTGAAATGGATGTTTATTTCAGAATAATGGCAAACTCTGCTTATAGCGCTTGACTTGTAATTGCCGCGGGACTAAACTTCCGCTTCGCTCCGCGGTAAGTCTCAATTTTGCGTGAAGCTATAAGATTTTTTTGAAGCATTTTTGCAATAATTGTAAAAATTTTTTTTGTTTGAATTTGGTTAAAGTAGGTGTTTGATGGCTACAATCAATCAGTTGGTTAGAAAAGGTAGAAAGCGCAAGGTCGAAAAGAGTAATGTGCCCGCGTTAAATGGCTGTCCTCAGCGTCGTGGTGTGTGTACTCGTGTTTATACGACAACACCAAAAAAACCTAACTCAGCAATGAGAAAAGTTGCCCGTGTACGCTTAACAAACGGTATGGAAGTTACGACTTATATCGGTGGTGAGGGTCATAATCTTCAGGAGCACTCGGTTATTTTAATTCGTGGTGGTCGTGTAAAAGATTTGCCAGGTGTGAGATATCACACCGTTCGAGGTAGTTTGGATACTTCTGGTGTTGATGGTCGTATGCAGGGTCGGTCAAAATACGGTACTAAGAAGCCTAAGAGTTAATAGGGAATAGTGGTTAGAGATTATGCCTAGAAGAAGAGTCGTCGCAAAAAGAGAAATATTGCCTGATCCAAAGTTTGGTAATGCAATGTTAGCCAAGTTCATTAACTTGATCATGATCGGTGGAAAAAAATCTGTCGCAGAAAAGATCATCTATGAAGCGCTTGAAATTATGGGGCAAAAGAAAGGTGGAGATGCGATTGAGCTTCTCGAGCTTGCTTTGGAGAACGTTAAGCCCTCTGTTGAGGTTAAGTCGCGTCGAGTGGGTGGCGCTACATACCAAGTGCCAGTTGAAGTTCGGCCTGTTCGTCGAATCACCCTTGCAATGCGTTGGGTAATAGATGCGTCACGTAAGCGTGGGGAAAAATCTATGGCTAAGCGTTTGGCGGGTGAATTGCTGGATGCATCAGAGTCGAAAGGTTCTGCGGTTAAGAAGCGTGAAGATACGCATAAAATGGCAGATGCAAATAAAGCATTTGCTCATTATCGCTGGTAATAGGATCTTGATGTGGCGCGCGAAACACCCATAGATCGTTATCGAAATATCGGCATCATGGCACATATTGATGCAGGTAAGACAACGACAACAGAGCGTGTTTTGTACTATACCGGTGTATCTCATAAAATTGGTGAGGTGCACGACGGTGCTGCAACAATGGACTGGATGGAGCAGGAGCAGGAGCGTGGTATAACAATCACGTCTGCAGCAACAACTTGTTTTTGGTCTGGAATGTCAGGACAATTTGAATCTCATCGAATAAATATTATTGATACGCCGGGGCATGTTGACTTCACTATCGAGGTAGAGCGTTCTCTTCGTGTGTTAGATGGTGCTGTTGCCGTATTTTGTGCTGTTGGTGGGGTGGAGCCGCAGTCAGAGACTGTATGGCGGCAAGCGAATAAATATCATGTGCCAAGAGTAGCCTTTGTTAACAAGATGGATCGGGCGGGTGCAGACTTTCTCCGTGTTGTTGGTCAGATCAAGAGTCGTCTTGCTTCTGATGTGGTTGCTATGCAGCTACCGATTGGCGCTGAGGATGAATTTGAAGGCGTGATTGACCTCCTTAAGATGAAGGCTATCTATTGGGAGGCTGATAATTTAGGTGTGAAATACGAAGAGCGTGATATACCTGTTCACATGGTCTCAGATTCTGAGGTGATGCGGGAAAAGATTGTTGAGGTCGCTGCTGAGTTTAATGATGATTTAATGGAGAAGTATCTGGAAGAGGGTTTTCTAGATGATTCAGAAATTAAGGTGGGGATTCGTGCGCTAGTATTGGCGAACAAGGTTGTGCCAGTATTTTGCGGTTCAGCCTTTAAAAATAAGGGTGTTCAAGCTGTGCTGGATGCAGTGGTTGAGTTTCTGCCTTCGCCAAATGATGTTCCTTCAATGATTGGGCATGAGCCTGATACAGATGTTGAGGTGGTGAGGCATCCAGTCGATGATGATCCATTTTCTTGTCTTGCATTTAAAATTGCGACCGATCCGTACGTAGGTACGCTAACTTTTTTTAGAGTTTATTCAGGTATTTTAAAAACAGGTGACGCCGTTTTTAATGTGACAAAAGGTCGCAAAGAGCGTGTGGGTCGGCTTTTGCAGATGCACTCGAACTCTAGAGAGGAAGTGAAAGAGGTCAGAGCGGGTGATATTGCAGCCGCTGTGGGATTGAAAGATGTCGTCACAGGCGATACACTATGTGACCCGAAAAATCTGATTCTACTTGAGAAGATAGATTTTCCAGATCCAGTCATATCTGTGGCGGTAGAGCCGAGGACAATGGCGGATCAGGAGAAAATGGGGGTTGCATTAAATAAATTGGCTGCAGAAGACCCTTCGTTCTCCGTGCTAACGAATGAGGAGTCAGGTCAGACAATTATCTCCGGCATGGGAGAGCTGCACTTAGATATTATTGTTGACCGGATGAGGCGAGAATTTTCGGTTGAAGCTAATGTTGGTGCTCCACAGGTTGCGTACCGTGAGAGTATCCGCAAGCCAATAGAGCAGGAAGGTAAATTTATACGTCAGACTGGTGGGAAAGGCCAGTATGGCCATGTCGTGTTAAAGCTGGAGCCTCTCGAGAGGGGTGATGGTTATGAGTTTGTAAATGAAATAGTTGGCGGCGCTGTTCCAAAAGAGTATATTGCCTCGGTTGACAAAGGTGTGTACGAGCAGTTGGAGAATGGCGTTCTTGCAGGGTATCCGCTTGTGGATATCAAGGTAACACTGATTGATGGGTCGTACCATGATGTCGACTCAAATGAAATGGCGTTTAAAATCGCCGGGTCAATGGCGATGAGGGAAGGAGCGAATAATGCTGATCCATTCCTCTTGGAGCCAGTAATGAAAGTAGAAGTTGTAATGCCAGAAGAACACCTGGGAGATGTTATGGGCGATCTTAATCGACGTCGTGGCGCAGTTCAGGCAATGGAAGATATTCCAACTGGTAAGATTATTAAAGCAGAAGTACCGCTGTCTGAGATGTTTGGTTACGCGACAGAGCTGCGTTCTGCAACACAAGGTCGAGCAAGCTACAGTATGGAGTTTTCTTGTTACAAAGAGGCTTCTTCTGGTGTTGCTAATGCAGTTATTAATAGAACATAACGTTAACTTTAAGAAGAGGATTTAAGGTGTCTAAGGAGAAATTTGAACGTAATAAACCGCATGTGAATGTGGGAACCATTGGACATGTTGATCATGGTAAGACGACGTTAACGGCTGCTTTGACGAAGGTTATGGCAGAAGCGCAAGGCGGCGAATTCAAAGCTTACGATCAAATTGATAATGCACCAGAAGAGCGTGAGCGTGGTATCACGATTGCGACAGCACATGTTGAGTATGAATCAGAGATTCGTCACTACGCACATGTTGATTGCCCAGGCCATGCTGACTATGTGAAGAATATGATTACAGGTGCGGCACAAATGGATGGCGCGATCTTGGTCTGTTCAGCAGCTGATGGCCCAATGCCTCAGACGCGCGAGCACATCTTGTTAGCACGTCAAGTTGGTGTGCCATACATCGTTGTTTATATGAATAAAGCGGATATGGTTGACGATGAAGAGCTTCTTGAATTAGTCGAGATGGAAATTCGTGAATTGTTAGATCAGTATGAATTTCCAGGAGACGATACACCAATCGTTATCGGGTCTGCACTGAAAGCAATTGAGGGTGATACAAGTGATATAGGTGTTCCTTCAATCATAAAATTGATTACGGAGATGGATGCGTATATTCCAGAGCCAGAGCGTGATATTGATCAGCCGTTCTTAATGCCTATTGAGGATGTGTTCTCAATCTCAGGTCGTGGTACTGTTGTAACCGGTCGAATTGAGCGTGGTGTTGTTAAAGTCGGCGAAGAGATAGAGATCGTTGGTATCAAGGACACTGTGACAACAACCTGTACCGGTGTTGAGATGTTCCGTAAGTTACTTGATGAAGGTGTCGCTGGCGACAACGTAGGTGTTTTGTTACGTGGAACCAAGCGTGAAGATGTTGATCGTGGTCAGGTTTTGGCTCATCCTAAAACAATTAACCCACATACGCATTTTGAAGCTGAGTTGTATGTATTAAGTAAAGATGAGGGTGGCAGACATACACCATTCTTTAATGGCTATCGTCCACAGTTCTATTTTAGAACAACAGATATTACGGGGGCAGTTGATTTGCCACAGGATATCGAGATGGTAATGCCTGGTGATAATGTCAAGGTAACAGTGAAACTGATTGCACCAATCGCGATGGAAGAAGGTTTAAGATTTGCGATTAGAGAAGGTGGTCGAACAGTTGGTGCTGGTGTTGTTTCTAAAATAATCGAGTAATT
>Ga0005234J37281_1008645_pt1 | contig 14594 bp, 11 predicted proteins | sample SaaInl072_150m_B_FD_37281 | JGI IMG/M metagenome (IMG submission 37281)
TTTTGATCGTAAAACCGAATTTATTAATCGTGGAGACTATGAATTATGAGATTGTTAATTTCTTTAAGATGCGGCGAATGTAAACGGAGCGTTTATCATTCCCGGAAAAATAAAGTGAACACACCAGACCGAATCACTTTAAAAAAATATTGTAAATGGTGTAATAAGCACGTAGATCACGTTGAGACTAAATAGGCCCGTAGCTCCAACTGGTAGAGCGTCGGTCTCCAAAACCGAATGTTGTCGGTTCGAATCCGTCCGGGCCTGCCATTTTGAAAAAAGGGCAGGTAATTAAAACTATGAAGAAAAAGACGGCTGATAGTGTTGATAAAAAAGAAAACAAACAGTCAGTTACTTCAGAAAAGAAGATTGTTTTAAAAAACGGAAAAAAAGTTGTGACTCCTGTCCAGTTCGCTAAAGACACGAGATTGGAACTTCAAAAGGTTACATGGCCGACAAGGCAAGTTGTAATCAAGGCCACTTTGATTATTTTGTTCATTGTGGCTTTTTCAACAGTGTTGGTCGGCGGTGTTGATATTTTATTTGCGAAATTAATTTTTTTATTAAAAGCGAGATTTTAAATTATGGAAAATGATATTGAAAGTTTAGAAGCTGAAGAAGAAAAGGTAGACGTTGTTGAAGAGACGTCAGCTAATTCAGATGATAGTAGTGATATCAACAATGTTGAAACACCTGAACCCGAAGATGATGCTGATCGAGGGGAATGGTATATTTTGCAATGTTATACAGGGCACGAAAGTAAGGTAAAATTACGAATCGAACAAATTATGGAAGAAGGCTTGTTCGACGAAGCTCTTTTTAGAATCATAGTTCCGGAAGAAGAGACTATTGAGATACGTAACAATAAGCGCGTTGAAAAGATTTCAAAAATTTTTCCAGGGTATGTGTTTTTGCAAATGATGTTAGACGAAAATCTTTGTTATAGAATCCAGCAACTTGCTGGGGTATCTAAATTTGTTGGGTCTAAACATAGTCCCACTCCAGTCAGAGAAGACGAAATCTTACGGGTGCTACGTAAGGTTGGAGATAAAACGAAGAAGATTGATATTGATTTTGAAATTGGAGAAGTTATAAAAGTAATTTCCGGTCCTTTTAGAGGATACGCTGGTCCGATTTCTGAAATCAATGTAGAAAAAGGTAAGTTGAAGTCATTGATTTCAATTTTTGGGCGTGAAACTCCGGTTGAATTAGAGTTTAGCCAAGTAGAAAAAGCGATTAATTAAAAAGAGGTATTAGTATGGCCAAAAAGAATGAAAAGCCAGTTACGGCACTAATTAAGCTTCAGATTCCCGCAGGGAAAGCCAATCCAGCTCCTCCAGTCGGTCCAGCTCTTGGACAACACGGTGTGAGTATCATGGATTTCTGTAAAGCTTATAATGATCAAACTAAAGACAAAATGGGTTCAGTTATACCTGTTGAGATTACAGTTTATAAGGACCGAAGTTTTAGTTTTATTTTAAAGTCTCCTCCGACTGCAGTTTTGATTTTGAAAGCAATGGGGCTTAAAAAAGGATCGGGGCGTCCAAATAGTAATATTGTTGGTACTTTAACGATGGACCAAGTTGATGAGATTGCAAAGGAAAAAATGCAAGATTTAAATTGCTTTTCTATAGAATCGGCAAGAAAGATAATTTCTGGTTCTGCAAGAAGCATGGGAATTAAAGTAAAGTAGGAATATATTATGAAAAGAGGAAAAAATTATACAGAAAAAAGCAATACTGTTGACAGAGAAAAACTTTATTTGCCAAATGACGCTGTAAAATTAGTGAAAGAGTCCGGGTTCGCAAAATTTGATGAAAGTATCGAACTTCATTTTAATTTGGGAATAGATCCAAGACACGCAGATCAACAGTTACGTGGAACGACTACACTTCCTCATGGAAGTGGTAAAACCATTAAGATTCTGGTTGTAACGTCAGCTGGGAAAGTTGAAGAAGCGAAAGCTGCTGGAGCTGATTTTGTTGGATCTGACGATGTTGTTGAAAAGATTCAAAAAGGTTGGTTGGATTTTGACTTGATATTGGCTACGCCCGATATGATGGGAAAAATTGGACGGCTAGGACGTATTCTTGGCGCAAAAGGGTTGATGCCTAACCCTAAAAGTGGAACTGTAGTGCAGGATATTGCTAAAGCAGTAAAAGAATTTAAATCTGGAAAAGTCGAGTATAGAAACGACAAAGCTGGTTTATTGCATTTTACAATTGGAAAACTTTCTTTTAATGAAGATGCCATTAGAGAAAATTTTGATGCAATTTATGACTTAGTTCTAAAAATTAAGCCTTCTAAAGCTAAAGGGATTTATATTAAATCTTTAGTGTTGTGCTCTACGATGGGCCCTGGGATTCAAATCGAAACTCAGAAGGTAAAGTGGAAGGAAAATTAAGGTGAAAGCTGAAAAAAGAGAAAAGCAACAAAGTGTTGTAGGCGAGATTGTTGGTAAGCTAAAAGAATCAGATCTTTCTGTTTTGGTTAACTATCGAGGATTGACCGTTGAACAACTTTCCGAGCTTAGGGGAAAGCTTCATCAAGAGGGGTCTAAGGTTAAGGTATATAAAAATACGTTAACTAGACGAGCCGTCGATGAAATGAAATTAGTGTGCCCTACTGGTTTTTTTAAAGAGCCAACTGCACTAGTAACTTCAGAAAAAGACCCAGTATCAGTCGCTAAGATTGTAGTAGATTTTGCTGCTGATAATGAGCTTTTTCAAATTAAGGGTGGTTTTTTCGAAGACAAGACAATCGATCTAGTTACCCTTGACTCGCTAGCGAAATTACCGTCAAGAGAAGTGTTAATAGCTAAAGCTGTTGGAGCGATCAAATCTCCATTAACTGGCTTGGTAATGACTTTGTCAGGACCAGTGAGAGGTTTAGTTTACACTCTTAAAGCAATAAGTGATAAAAAATCCGGAGGAGAATGATATGTCAGAGACAACAACAGAAACAAACGAAGTAGTGGTATCAGAAAATGCTAAGAAAATTATAGAAAGTATCGAAACGATGAGTGTTTTGGAACTTTCATCTTTGGTTAAGGCCTTAGAGGACAAATTTGGTGTAGTTGCAGCAGCTCCTGTAGCAGCAGCCGGAGCAGCAGCTCCTGCAGCAGCAGAAGATGCTGGACCGAGTACTGTTAGTGTAATTCTAACAAATTGTGGAGACAAAAAGATTCAAGTTCTTAAAGCAGTAAGAGAGATTACTGGATTAGGTTTGAAAGAAGCTAAAGGTTTAGTTGACGCTTGTCCTAAAGCTGTAAAAGAAGACATCGATAAAGAAGAAGCTGAAAAAATTAAAAAGACATTGGAAGAACACGGCGCTAAAGTAGAAATTAAGTAAGTAATCGATAGAAACAAAAAAAACAGTCAATTTGACCTGAGTAAATGCCTTTATGGCACCTCAGGTCGCTGTATTTAATAAAGAGGTGAAAATGTGGAAGCCTTAAAACAAAGGTCCAGAGTCCCGCTACATGAGCAGACTAAAGAAAGTGTACTTGAAGTACCTTGCTTAACAGATATACAGACAAGATCATTTAAAAAATTTCTTACACAAGGAATCAAGGAAGAACTGAAAAAGGTTTCTCCTATTGTTGGTTTTGGTGGGAAATTTGAACTTGAATTTTTAGAAGGGTATAGGTTTGATGAAGCAGAATTCTCATATGAGGAATGCAAGCATCAAGAAATAACTTATTCTGCTTCTCTTAGAGTTCCTGTTCGAGTTGTTAATCGAGAAACCGGGGAAGTTGTAGAGCAAGAAGTGTTTTTAAGTGACATTCCTATGATGTCTCCTTATGGAACTTTTTTAGTAAACGGAGCGGAACGGGTTATTGTTAGTCAATTTGTACGTTCTCCTGGTGTGTACTATAGAGAGAAAGTCACTACACCTCTTAAAAAGAATACGTTTGTCGCAACTGTTATTCCTAACAGAGGCGCATGGTTGGAATTTGAAACTGATCCAAATAACATGGTGTATATCAATGTTAACAAACTTAAAAAGCTACCAGTTAGTTGGTTTTTGGGTGCAATTGGATATGGAAAAGACGAAGTTTACGAGAAATTAAAATATGCTAAAAATTTAGATCCTATTTACGAAAAATGGCCTGTAGAGTCCACCAACGAAGCATTGCTAGAGTTCTATAAAAAGTTACGCCCTGGCGATCCAGTAACAATTGATGGTGCTAAAAACTTACTAAACAATTTATTTTTTGATCCTGCTAAATATGATCTCGCTCAAGTTGGTAGACATCGTATTAATAAAAGACTTGGGTTGGATGTACCCTTAGACAACTGCGTTGTTACACACGACGATATTTTTGCCTGTCTTGATTACCTACTTGGATTCATAAGCGGTGATGGAATGCTAGATGATATCGATCATTTAGGAAATCGACGTATCATGAGTGTTGGCGAGCAATTGCAAAAGCAGTTTCGAGTTGGACTCGCTAGATTAGAACGATTAATTCGGGAACAAATGGCCGTTAAGGGAACGGAAAAAATCGTTCCTCAACAATTGATAAATATACGACCTTTAGTTGCTGTTATGAGAGAGTTTTTTGGTAGTTCACAGCTTTCGCAGTTTATGGATCAAACAAACCCACTTGCAGAAATGGCTCACAAGCGCCGAATTAGTGCTTTGGGGCCTGGTGGTTTAACAAAAGAACGAGCTGGATTTCAGGTAAGGGATATTCATCCTTCTCACTATGGTCGTATTTGTCCAATTGAAACACCTGAGGGCCCAAATGCTGGTTTGATTGGACCCTTAGCTACCTTTGGCAGGGTCAATCAATTTGGTTTTATTGAAACTCCCTATCAAAAAGTTAAATCCGGTAGAATTACTGAAGAAGTTGAATACTTCACTGCAGATATAGAAGATAAATATAAAATCGCGCCTTGGGATAGTCCTGTGTTAAACAGCGATGACAATAGCGCAGACGCTAAAGTTGCTGCAAGACATAATCGTCAATTTAAACTTTACCCTCAGGGGGAAATTGATTTTGTAGGCGTTTCTCCTCATCAATTTTTGGGCGTGTCATGCGGGTTGATTCCTTTTCTTGAGCACGATGATGCGAACAGAGCTTTGATGGGTGCAAATATGCAACGTCAAGCCGTGCCATTACTTAGTACTGAGTCAGCATATGTAGGGACCGGTATGGAAAAGGTTCTCGCTCGAGATTCGTCTTCTATAGTTGCTGCCAAAAAAGATGGTGTAATAAGCCGTGTGGTTGGTGATGAAATTGTAATCAAATCTGGTAAAGAAGAAGAAAGTTATTTACTTCAGAAATATCAGAGGTCTAATCAAAATACCTGCAAAAATCAGAAACCAATTGTTCGTGTTGGTGATAAAGTCAAAAAGGGTCAAGCGATTGCCGATGGAGCCTCCGTTAAAAAATCTGAGCTTGCTCTTGGAAAGAATATTTGTATAGGGTTCCTTCCTTGGGAAGGCTACAATTTTGAAGATGCGATTATTATTTCTGAAAAGTTAGTAAAGAATGACGTTTTTACGTCAGTTCATGTTTATAAATATGAAGTTGATGTACGGACTAACAAATTGGGTCCAGAAGAAATTACAAGAGAAGTACCTAATGTTTCTGAAGAAGCATTAAAAAATCTTGATGAAAATGGAATTATTCGAATTGGAGCTCCCGTTCGCTCTGGAGATATTCTAGTTGGAAAAGTTGCTCCAAAAGGAGAAACAGAACCGCCTGCCGAGGAGAAACTCTTAAGGGCTATTTTTGGAGATAAGGCCCGAGATATGAGAGACACTTCGTTGAAAGTGTCTTCTGGCGAATGGGGTAAAGTTATAGGAATTCGAGTTTTTTCTCGTGAAAATAAAGACAGTTTGCCGCCTGGAGTTAACTGTATCGTAAGAGTATATATCGCTCAATGTAGAAAAATTTCAATTGGGGATAAGATGGCTGGTCGTCACGGGAACAAGGGTGTTATTTCGACGATATTACCTGAAGAAGATATGCCTTTTTTACCAAATGGTAATCCGGTAGATATCTTATTGAACCCTCTTGGTGTTCCGTCGAGGATGAACGTTGGTCAGTTATTTGAGACATTGCTTGGAATGGCCTCTCACGCTTTGGGAGAAAACTTTCAAGTCCAGTTATTTGACGAGGTTTTTGAAAATAAAGCATCTGATAATAAGGTCCAGTCAAAATTGATCGAGGCATCAAAAGTTAAAGACTATGAATGGATTAAACCTAACGGAAAAGTAATGCTCAGAGACGGGCGAACTGGACTACCTTTTGAAAGGGAAGTTACGGTTGGTTATATGTATATGTTGAAGCTTATTCATTTGGTTGAAGATAAAATTCACGCAAGATCAACTGGACCTTACTCTCTTGTTACTCAACAGCCATTGGGTGGAAAAGCTCAATATGGTGGTCAAAGATTTGGTGAAATGGAAGTTTGGGCATTGGAAGCATATGGAGCTGCCCATACTCTTCAAGAAATGATTACCATTAAGTCTGATGATTTAACAGGTCGTGCAAAAGCATATGAAGCTATTATTAAAGGAAAGTGTATATCTCGTCCTGGAACGCCTGAAAGTTTCAGAGTGTTACTTCGAGAATTGAGATCTATTGCTCTAGATATCAAAGTCGTTAATGACGATGGTACAGAAATTGATGCACGGTAAAATAGGAGAATATGAATGTTAGTAAATGAACCACATGATTTTGACTATTTGGAAATTGGGCTAGCAGCGCCAGACAGAGTGCGTTTCTGGTCTTATGGTGAAGTAGAAAAACCTGAGACGATTAATTATCGTACGTTTAAGCCCGAGAGGAAGGGGCTTTTTTGTGAAAAGATTTTTGGACCTGTAAAGGATTGGGAATGTTCTTGTGGAAAGTACCGCAGAGTTAGATATAGAGGGATTGTTTGTGAAAGATGCGGTGTGGAAGTTACTCACTCTAAAGTAAGACGTGAGAGAATGGGACACATCGAGTTAGCAGCTGACGTCACTCATATTTGGTTTTTAAAAGGTATCCCTAGTTACTTGTCTATTGTAATGGATATGGCCTCTAGAGAAGTTGAAGAAGTCGTTTATTACGATTCATATATAATTACAGGGTTAGATGAAACTCTAAAAGAGCGATATTCGGTAGGTCAAATAATTAGTAGTATGGATTATTTAAGTCTTAAGGCTGAACACGAAGGCAAAATTGAGGCCGGTTCGGGTGCAAGAGCAATAAAAGAGATTTTAAAAGGATACGATTTAAAAAAGTTAAGTATTCAATTAAGAGATGAATTGGCAGTTTCAAAAGGACAAAAGAAGCTTAAGATCGCTAAGCGTTCTCGAATCATTGAAGGTCTTTTAAACTCAGGTAATCGCCCGGAATGGATGATACTAGAAGCAATACCTATTATGCCGCCAGATCTTCGACCTATGGTTCAATTAGAAGGTGGACGATTCGCTACTTCAGATCTTAATGATCTGTATCGTAGAGTTGTTAACAGAAACAATAGATTAAGGCGACTAATGGATATCGGTGCGCCTGATATGATTATTCGAAATGAAAAGCGAATGCTTCAGGAGTCAGTGGATGTTCTAATTTCTAATGGGAAAAGAGGCCGTTCGGTAACCGGTTCTAATGGGCGTCCTTTGAAGTCATTGGGAAATATTATAGAAGGTAAGCAAGGGCGGTTTAGACAAAATTTATTAGGAAAACGTGTAGATTATTCTGGTAGATCAGTAATTGTTGTTGGACCTCATTTGAAATTTCACCAATGTGGATTGCCCAAAGATATGGCGTTGGAATTATTTAAACCGTTTGTAATTTGCAAACTTGTAAGTGAAGGGCATGTTTCAAACGTTAAAAGCGCAAAGAGAAAAATTGAAAAAAGAGATGTTATTGTTTGGGATGTGTTAGAGAAAGTAATCAAAGGGCAGGCTGTCTTACTTAACAGGGCGCCGACTCTTCATAGACTTGGTATTCAGGCGTTTGAACCCAAATTAGTTGATGGGTCTGCGATTCAGATACATCCTTTAGTTTGTACTGCATTTAATGCTGATTTTGACGGTGACCAAATGGCTGTTCACGTTCCGCTTTCAATAGAGGCTCAGACTGAGTCTTGGTTGTTAATCATGTCCACGAACAATATTTTGTCGCCTTCAAGTGGAAAAGCTATAGTGACGCCTACTCAAGATATGATTTTAGGCTGCTATTACCTAACCGCATTAAATGAAGAATGTAAAGTTGGTAAGGGTAAGTTTTTTGGAACCATTAACGAGGCAATGATTGCTTGGGAATCAGGGGTTGTAGGAACAGAGACTATTATTAAAGTACGTGTTAATGGTAAGTGGGAAGATACCTCTGTTGGACGATTGATTTTCAATGAATCTTATTGGAAAATCCTACAAGAACAAGGCATTAGTGATCGAGTATTTGTCAACGAAATTATAGGAAAGAAACGATTGGGTGGACTGGTATTTGATTGGTTTCATAAATATGGTTCGTATGTCACTTCCCTTTTGGCGGATGAAATGAAACGTATAGGATTCAAATATTCAACGTTGTCAGGAATTTCGATTTCGGTAGACGATTTACAAATACCTGAAAAGAAAAAGGAGATTCTACTTTCGGCAGAAACCGAAATGAAACGTATTGAAAAGTTATTCGATGGTGGAAAAATTTCTGAGACCGAAAAAATATTCCGTTCAAACGATATTTGGAGAAATGCAACTCAAGAAGTTTCGGATGAGTTGGAATCTACATTAGGAAAGTTAAACAACCTTTATATTATGGCTAATTCTGGCGCTCGGGGTAATATTGACCAAGTTAGACAGTTGGCAGGAATGCGGGGCTTAATGTCTGATGCACAAGGTCGAACGGTCTCTATTCCTATTAAGGCAAACTTTAAGGAAGGTCTTTCGATTACGGAATACTTCATCTCGTCTTATGGTGCTAGAAAAGGATTGGTAGATACGGCTCTAAGGACTGCCGATTCAGGGTACCTAACTCGAAGATTGGTTGATGTCGCCCAAGATGTAATTGTTTCAGAAGAAGATTGTGGTGAAGAAAATGGAATAAAAGTTACGTCTGTAAAAGATGGTATTGATGAAATTGTTCCTTTATCTGAATCATTAGAAGGTAGGTACCTTTTAGAAGATATAGCTGACCCAGTAACTGGAGAAGTTATTGCAACATCCGGTGATTTACTTACGGCTGCACAATCAAAGGCTATAGAAGCAACAGAAATAAGCGCAGTTAGAATCCGAAGCATTTATAGTTGTAAATCCGGAAGAGGTCTTTGTCAAAAATGTTATGGCATCGATTTATGTACCGGAAATATTATTAATATGGGTGAAGCAGTTGGAATTATTGCCGCTCAGTCTATTGGGGAACCAGGAACTCAGCTAACGATGAGAACTTTCCATACTGGTGGTGTAGATTTAACGAAAGCATCTAGGGTTACAGTTTCGTCCGATAGAGACGGGACCATTGAATTTCCAAAAGAAACTAAGATTCGTAGATTAAAGTCAGGCAAGAAAACATCATGGATTTTAGTTGAGGATTCAGATATTCACGTGAAAGAATCGAACGGAAAAGTTAAAAAAATTACAATGCAAATGGGATCTACCTTGAAAGTCAAAGACGGGGACTCTATTAAGAATGGAGAACCTATTGGTGATTTCGATCCTGTAATTTCTTATCTTTTTTCTAATAGTGAGGGTGTCGTTAAGTTCCTTGGTTTCGAAGCAGAAGTAATTGACGGAGAAGATCACGCGACTAATGTTGTTTCTCAAGATGGTGATATGTTTATATCAGCTTCTGGTGAATATAAAGAGTTTATTGTCGGTAAAAAATTCTTAGGCGACTTTGAAGTAGGTACTAGGGTTAGAGCCGGTACTGATATTTCTTCAAGCGATATAGTTACCTTTGGTGGGCTTATATCGGATATTTCGGTTATCGATAAGAAGAAAGAATCAAAGGCAAAAGATGACAAGTACTTGGTCAAAGTACAGGTTGGCGAATTTTATCCTGTTTCTAAGGGAGATGAACTTTTTGTTTCGGCTTCAGATAAGGTTTCTGACTACGATATTTTAGTACAACGACGGATGGAATCTGTTGAACAATCAAGTGCTAAAGATATTGTTTCCGGGTTGCCAAGGGTTGAGGAACTATTTGAAGCAAGGCGTCCCAAGGATTGCGCCATTCTTGCTCAAATTACTGGTGTCGTTGAGTTACTTGAGGACGGTGGTACTCAGATTATTCGACTAATATCTGAAGACAAAGAAAAACGTGAATACAAGTTGCCAGCCGGAACAAGAATTAAAGTGTACGCCGGTCAAAAGGTAACCAAAGGTGATTTACTCACATTTGGTATTTTAAGTCCTCATGATATCTTAGAAACAAGAGGCGTAGACCAAGCGCAAATGTATCTTGGAGACGAAGTACAAAAAGTATATCGTTCCCAAGGCGTAAGTATTAACGGGAAACATATTGAAGTAATTGTTCGTCAGATGACTAGGAAATTAGTTATTTCCGAAATTGGAAATAGTAAATTCTTGCCAAACGAATTGGTAGATATGCGAAATTTTAATGCTGAAAATGCAAAATTGGTTGAGGAAGAAAGTGAAATTTGTACCGCGACTAGAGTATTGTTGGGAATTACTAGAGTTTCTCTTAATACAGATAGTTTCGTGTCAGCCTCATCGTTCCAACAAACAGCTAGTGTTTTAACTAAAGCTGCAATTCAGGGACAGAGGGATCCTATGTATGGACTTAAAGAAAATGTAATAATTGGAAAATTGATTCCTGCGGGAACAGGATTTTCCTTTTACAATAGCATCGGTCTTGAAGTCGGCGAGAATAAATCAAAGGGTGTCGAAAAACGAACGTCAGACGAATTACAGAAAGTAGTGTCTTAAAAACGTATATTGACATTAAATAAGGTTTTCAAGTAACATCCGAAAGCCTTGAAAAAAATATGAAGGAGCATGCTTGTGCCAACGGCAAATCAATTACTTAGAATTAAAAGAAAACCTAAAAAGAGAAAAGGTAAGTGCCCTGCACTTCAAAGTTGTCCTCAAAAACGGGGTATTTGTATAAAAGTTTATACAACTACGCCTAAAAAGCCGAATTCGGCTTTGAGAAAAGTAGCGAGAATTCGTCTGTCAAACGGACAGGAAGTAACGAGTTATATTCCTGGAGAAGGACATCGTTTACAAGAGCATTCTGTTGTTTTTATTAACGGTGGAAGAGTAAAAGACCTCCCTGGTGTTCGGTATCACACAATAAGAGGTAGAGGCGATTTAGCGGGCGTAGAAAATAGAAAGCAGGCGAGGTCCCGTTACGGTGCCAAAAAGCCTAAAGCAGAATAGGATTTAAATAATGTCAAGAAAAGCGAAATTTAAAAGACGCCCAGTTACTCCAGATTCTAAATATCAAAGCCAAAAAGTTACCAAACTTATTAATGGCATAATGTTAGGTGGAAAAAAGAGTATAGCGGAGTCACTTGTGTATGAAGCTCTGGAAAAGTTGGGGAAAGAAACGAACCAGAAACCATTGGACGCATTTGATACGGTATTAAAAAATATAATGCCAGCAATGGAAGTAAAATCAAGACGCGTTGGTGGATCCACCTATCAGGTACCTATGGAAGTTAGGCCTAAAAGAGCCTTTTCTTTAGCTATTAGATGGTTGGTGAGTTATGCTCGCAAAAGAAGCGGTAAAAGCATGGCTCTTAATTTGAGCAACGAGCTTATTGATATTTTTAATAGTACAGGTGGTACGGTCAAAAAGAGAGAAGAAACTCATAAGATGGCTGAATCCAATAAAGCATTTGCTCATTTTAGGTGGTAAGAAATGTCTAGAGAATTAAAAAATATAAGAAATATTGGAATTGCTGCTCATATTGATGCAGGGAAAACAACGTTGACCGAACGTGTTCTGTATTACACAGGGAAGTCTCATAAAATTGGTGAAGTCCACGACGGAAACGCTACTATGGATTGGATGGTTCAAGAGCAAGAGAGGGGTATTACTATTACCTCTGCAGCTACTACCTGCCACTGGGGAGACACAAACGTTAATATTATAGACACCCCTGGTCACGTCGATTTTACAGTTGAGGTTGAGAGGTCTCTTCGTGTTTTAGACGGAATGGTCGCTGTTTTTTGCGGTGTTGCCGGAGTTCAACCACAGTCGGAAACAGTTTGGAGACAAGCGAACAAATACAAGGTCCCTAGAATTGCTTTTGTTAACAAGATGGACCGAGTTGGTGCTAATTTTGACAATGTAGTCAGAATGTTAAAGGATAATTTACACGCAAATCCAGTTGTACTTGGTGCTCCTATTGGAGCGGAAGATAGCTTAATTGGAATGCTTGATATTGTTAATAGCAAAGAGATTATTTACGATTCAAAAGATGGTGAATCTTTTACTGTTCATGAGATATCGGAAGAAAACCAAGCTACATATGACGCTTACAGGGAAAAACTTTGCGAAGTTGCTGCTGAGTCTAGCGAAGAATTAATTGAAAAATATTTGGAAACAGGCGAGCTTACGACTGAAGATATAATAGTTGGAATTAGAGATCTGACTTGTAGGGTTGAAATCATTCCTGTTTTAGGTGGGTCTGCTTTTAAGAACAAGGGTGTTCAACCGTTGCTAGATGCAGTTGTTAGTTATTTGCCGTCACCTTTAGATGTTGAAGCGGTTGTTGGGATAGATTCGAAGTCAGGAGATGAAGTTAAATGTCCTGCTGATGTGGATTCCCCATTTGCGGCCTTGGCTTTTAAGGTGCAGACGGATCCTTTCGTCGGTAAGCTTACATACGCTCGGGTTTATTCAGGGACTATAAAAGCTGGAAGTTATGTTGTTAATACATCCAAGGATAAAAGAGAACGAGTTGGGCGATTACTTCAAATGCACGCAAATACGAGAACTGAATTAAAAGAAGCTTTCGCTGGTGATATTATTGCGGTGATCGGATTGAAAGATACGAAAACCGGGGAAACGTTAGCTGAAGAGAATAGCAAAACTGTTCTTGAAAATATCACGTTCCCTGAGCCTGTTATTTTTGTTGCGATTGAACCTAAGACAAAGAAAGATCAGGAGAAGTTATCAACGTCTTTAACAAGGCTCTCTGAAGAAGATCCTACGTTTAGATACAGGTCCGATGCTGACACTGGACAAACAATTATTTCTGGAATGGGCGAGTTGCATTTGGAAGTAATCGTAGATCGATTAAAGCGTGAGTTTTTTGTCGAGGCAAATATTGGAAAACCTCAGGTTTCCTACAAAGAGACGATTGCCAAACATGCTAAAGCAGAAGGTAAGTTTGTTCGTCAAACTGGTGGGCGTGGACAATACGGTCATTGCATTATTACGATTGAGCCTTTGGAAAGAGGTAAAGGTTTTGAATTTGAAAGCAAGGTTGTTGGTGGACGTATTCCAAAAGAATATATAGGTTCGGTTGAAAAAGGTGTTGTTGGTTGTTTGGATACCGGGGTTGTTGCGGGATTCCCTCTAATCGATGTGAAAGTTACTGTTTTAGATGGTTCTTTTCATCCAGTTGATTCTTCCGATATTGCCTTCCAAGTTGCTGGTTCCTACGCTGCAAAAGAAGCCGTTAAAAATGCATCCCCTCAAATTCTTGAGCCTATTATGGATGTAGAAGTTGAAGTCCCTGAAACAAATATGGGTGACGTAATTTCAGATTTAAACAGTAGGCGAGGTAAAATTGAGTCAATTGATGAAGATATTCAGGGAATTAAAAAAATAAAGGCCCATGTGCCTTTATCCGAAATGTTTGGTTACGCAACCGCTGTTCGGTCCCTAACTCAGGGTAGGGGAGTTTACACTATGCAATTTTTTAGTTATAGTGAATGCCCCAAGAATGTGTACCAAGCGCTAGTTGCTGAGAGATCCAAGGGAGGATAAAAAAATGGCTAAAGAAAAATTTGATCGAAGTAAGCCCCACGTTAATATTGGAACGATTGGTCACGTTGACCATGGTAAAACAACATTAACTGCGGCAATCACGAAAGTATTGAGTTCAGTAGGAGGCGCAGAATTTCAAGCATACGACGAAATTGATGCTGCACCAGAAGAACGTGCAAGAGGGATAACTATTGCAACCGCTCACGTTGAATACGAAACAGAAAAACGACATTATGCTCACGTCGATTGTCCAGGTCACGCGGATTATGTAAAAAACATGATCACGGGAGCTGCACAAATGGACGGTGGAATATTAGTAGTAAGTGCTGCTGATGGACCAATGCCACAAACAAGAGAACATATCTTGTTAGCAAGACAAGTAAACGTACCGTATTTGGTTGTTTTCATGAACAAAACAGACCAAGTTGATGACCCGGAACTTATCGAACTAGTTGAAATGGAATTAAGAGAACTACTAAGTGCATATGAATTTCCAGGAGATGATGTTCCATTTGTACAAGGATCAGCATTAAAAGCATTAGAAGCAGAAGATTCATCAAGAGACAACGCGGATTGTAAAGCAATTTGGGAACTTATGGATGCCGTTGATTCTTATATCCCAATGCCTGAACGAGATGTAGACAAGCCATTTTTAATGCCAATTGAAGATGTATTCAGTATCACAGGC
>Ga0005234J37281_1011422_pt1 | contig 14192 bp, 3 predicted proteins | sample SaaInl072_150m_B_FD_37281 | JGI IMG/M metagenome (IMG submission 37281)
GTTGTGGTGATCAGACGACGACCAGTCTATACGTTCGAGATTAAAGTGTAGTTTGGTTGTGCCTCTTTTTCTGCAATAGGTTTACTTTGACGACTTGCACTGCTTGTGATAAGTGAAAAGAATATCTGAAGTAGCAAGATGGCTAGAACTGTGTCGCTTTTAGCGATTGTTGCAATAGTGTGCACGACGGCTTTCACGGCAGAGGCTGTTAGTGCAAAGAGTTTTCTCCGCACTCGTTTGGCTGCGAAGAGAGGTCCTAGAATTTGTTGCAAAGCGCAGACCGCTGCGTGTTTGGCTTGCGCAGAAAGCATAGATGTTGAAGCGTATTGTGAGAAAAAGCCGAGCACGCAAGGATGCCCGAAGGAAAACCAACCTGCCATTTATGAGCAAGATGATTTCAAAAATGGTATTAATAAAGACCTGTGGAATAAGTTGCGTGGGGGTGGAGTCGACCTTGACGGTTGTGGAACGGGTGTCCCAGCATTGCGTTTCCAAGCCACGGACGCGGATAATATCTTTCCTCCTTCCGTGGAAACGAAATCCTTGGATCTCTTTGGTGGTGGTGAACTGGAGTTTAAACTCAAATTTTGCGACGGAACACCTATGGGCGGTGAATTCAACAACTCCAATGGTGTTCTGGTGCAATATAGCACTGACGGGCGAAAATGGCTTAAGTTGGAAGCTTATGAAATGTCAACCTCTGGTGAACAGCTGAAGAAAGGTTTCGAGACGATAAAAATTTCTTTGAACAAGAAACACCATCTGCGCGCAGTGACTCAGCATACTTACTTTAAGTTTACTCAACTGAAAGCGATGCGTGGAAACTGGGCCATCCAAGGTGTTGTAATCCGCCAATATGCCACGGCTACGACGGCTGAAGATGATTTCAAAGTGAAAAAAACCAGGAATTTGGTCATACCCGCCTCTGAAAAAAGAGGCCGACGGATACAAATACGCCTTGTCCCCAGACGGTAAGGGTGTCGCCTTTTCTGGCAGCGCAAACATGATGCATACCATGGGTTTGCAAAGACCTTTCTCGCATCCCCTCGTGGTCAGTGCGACAATTACGAAAAACGATAAATGCAGCAGTCACTTTATCGCCTTGTCTCGAAGAACGAACTTTCAGTTCTCTTGGGGAAAGTCACCCGGTGAAATCAAAGTCGGGTGGAACTGTAACCAACGTTTCATTTACTCTCCATATGGTAGCAAGGTCGTCAAGTGTCCAGCGAACGGCGATTACAACTTGGAGTTCATTGTCGATGGATTCAATATTATTTTGAAAGATAGGGAAAATAAGTGCGACACAATCACGCTTGAGAATACCCCCTTTTCTTTCCAAAAAAACAAACACGCTGAGCCTCACTTCCTCTTTATCGGAGCCGATCAAGACAAGCCAGGTTTGACCTCTGTGTTCAAATCTATCAAAGTCACACAATCTGAATGGGATGCCAAAGGCCGTGAGTTGACATCTGTCCTCATCTCAGACAAACTGTTGCTAAAAAATTCCAATAATTTTCAAATCAATGGCAAAAGCCAACGGTTATACCGCTTTGGTCCCGACGGGATGACTGTTGCGCAAATGGGTGATGTTGCAGGTTCTGCTGCCCCCATGCGAAGCACTGAAATGTATAACTTGCCCCTGGCGATCAAGACAGAAGTGCTGTCTTTCGACAAGACCGCAAACTATTACATTGCTCTGTCTCCCGACGCGGACTTTAAATGGGATGTCTTCCCAAACAAGAAGGCTTTGAAATTTGAATGGAGTTGCAACAGTAAGTCTTTTGTCGGAGTTGGTCTTGTCAAAGAAGCGAGAGCCTCCAAAGGAGAATGCGATGCGTCTAAGTGCACGGACGAACGAAAGCACATTGTGGAAGTCAAAGTTTTCAAAGACATAATCACTTTCAAAGATGATTGCTGCAACATGATATCCGTTCCAAATACTTGGGGCGTGGAATCTCCCGTTCATATCTTTATAGGTGCTACTCGCCGGGATAAAAGTGCAATGGCCGCAAAGTTTACCTCCATTTCGGTCAAGGGCGAGGAGCGCCCTCCAACCATTGAAGATGACACCATCTTGATGAATGACAATTTCGACTTTAACGATGATAAAGACACCTCTCAATGGACCATGAGTGGTGATTGGAAAACGACGGGTGTGGTGAGCAAGAAATGTGGTGCTAATGAAGGATCTGCAATGGTCATGTCAAACACGGGTTTGCGCGTGGCCACTTTGAAACCATTGGCGTTTCCTCATGGGGCAAAACTTAACTTCTTTTTAAAATTCGGTGGGGATAGTGCCAGCTGCGCGCGAATGAACCCTGAAAAAGACGATAAAGTTGAATTGCGAGTCAGCACAGATTTAGGGAAAACGTGGAAACATCTAGAACAATGGAAAGCGAAAGATATGAAAGACACACTCAGCGTATGGAACAAAATGGAATTTGTATTGTCAAAGGAAATATTTCCAGAACTGGCGATGGCATCGAAGGTACTGATACAGTTTGTACAACCTGGCTACAATCGCCCGTGCTGCGGTCACTGGGCACTTGATGATGTTCGCGTGACATCCCTCGAGATCAAAGGCGAACCTCTCTTTGGTGACACGTGTGAAGCCCAAAACACTGCCATTTGGGAATATCCGAAAACACCGAAGAACCCGAACGATTACCACTATGGCTTTGAAGACGGGCTTTACTTTAGTGGTGATCCCAATTACAAGACGACCATGCATACCAAAACTTCGATACCAGCAAACACGATAATCAAAGCAACCATAGACAGAAATGAAGCTTGCTCAAATCACTTCATTGCCATTTCAAAAAAGCCCGAATTAAAATTTTATTGGGGCATACCAAAAGATGCCATATATTTCATGTGGAACTGCAAACAAAAGTATGTTTATGCTCCAGATAACCGAACATCTGTTGATTGCGCTCAATTGCGTAAATTCAAAGTAATCATCCGAATGGAAGATGGCAGAGTCACTTTCGAGGACGATAAATGCGCCCCTATCATTATGGGGACGAACTCTCCTCTTGCCAGCTCGGAATACTATTTGCACGTAGGCGCCGCTCAAGATCGATCTGATGTCAAGGCGCGATTCATTGATATTCGCGTCGAACGATTGCCAGACAAGGAAAAGAACCTGATGGAGACGATGGCTTCCGATAATTTTGAGAAGAAAGATCCTGTCAAGTGGAAATATCCGACTCTGAAAGACGTTCAAGCGGCCGCAGCCAGAGCGAAAGAGGAAAAGGCAGCAGCTACAAAAGCAGTCGAAGAAGCGCAAACTCGACTCGATGATATCGCAGAAAAACTTGCATTTGGCCTAGACAATGTGACCAAGTTTCAGACTGCAAGGCGTAAAGCAATGGCCATTATGGAAGGAACTGACACAGAGTACTCGGAAAAGCAAGAAGAGATAAAAATTATTGAGAAGAACATCGTGACTATAGCAGCGAAATTGGCCGCCGTTAACAAGTCTGTAATCTTGGCAAAAATTAAATACGAGAATGCTGTAGATGACTTGAAAGAGAAGAAGGAAATGAAGAAGCCAGAGTGGATGATCAATAAGGGAGAAGAGGCTGTACTGGATGCAAAGTCTGACCTTGGCTTTGATCAGCAGACGCAAAGAAAGTACATGGCTCAAGTGAAGGATTTGAAAATGAGGAGAGACCGCCTTGTCGCCTCTGTAGACTCGCCAATCCGGCCTATTATGGTCGAAGCCATGAAAGTAGAAGTTATCGAAAGGAAAGTTAGCGAGGCTGTCGGGGGCCTTCAGCAATTAAAAGACGCAGCGAACAAAGCAACTACTCAGGCGGAGATCGATGCTAACACTTTAACGAAAATTCTGTCCTCGGTGGCTCTTGGAACTGCGAAACAAGAAGACGTGTTTTCCCCTCAAGCAAGTGCCCAAAAGAGTACCGTAGTCGCTAGAGAAGCGCAAAGGGCGGTGTTCGAAGCCATCAAGAACATCACTGAGTTCAACTTGCAGTTGAATGCAACTTCGCGAAAAGTTACAGATATGACTTTTGAAACATTAGGTGCATTGAGAAGGAAAGAGCAGAGAGCAGAGCAAGAATTTAAAGATGCCGAATATTCTCTTAATGAGAGAAAGAAAATGCTAGCTGCGAAAAAATACAAATTCGCTAAACAATCGAAATTGCTTCAGCAAGCTAAAAGTAATGGAAATAAAGAAGAAGCTCAAACATTGGCCGATGAAGTAAAAGAATTAGAAACCACCGTTGCAGAGTGTATAGAGAAGGTTCGCGATAGTGAAGCAAGAGTTACAAATGCATCTACCATATTCCAAACAACGCGTAACCAAACTGATGCATTTGAAAAGTTTTACCAAGCTCAAGCGAATGCTTTGATTGCATCGGGTCAAGTGTCGAGTACGGTCAAAGAAGAACATCTTGCTGCGCAACAGCAGAAGGAAGCCCAAGATAGTTTGATCTCTGCTAACACCGCACTGCAACACGCTGCGAACCGTGAGAAGGCTACTAATGCTGGCGGTCTTGGGTATACAGTTGGATATGGTGCCTTGACCATTCAAGCAGGCATGGCGACTGCAATTCGACAGAGTGAACAAGTGGAACCACCATCCATTCTGAAAGCGAGCATTGATCGTAAGGATCCATGTGATAATCAAGTTGTCGTGTTGTCAACAAACCCAGATTTTGCATGGCCAATAAAGAAAAATGCGAAGAGTATTGCGTTCCGCTTTGCGTGCAATACAAAAACGCCAACGGGGAGTGCAACTGTAAAAATGGTCTCCGGGTATTCTGTTCAACCATTGGCACTGGCTAAATGTGATGCGAAAGGTGACGTAGATATGATCATCAAAGTGAATGGTGGGTACGCTACCTTCCTTGACAACGCTGGCTGCAGTCCTTTGACGGTTCCGCTCCCCTTTAAAGACGAAAATTTCTTCGTCTTCATCGGTGCAGTGAAACCCAAAATGGACGCTAAATTTGTTTCCTTCGAAGTGCAAAAGCCTGAGCAACCGCCAAAGCTCTCTAAGAACGTGCGCATGTTCGACGATTTCGATTTCCATGACTCTATCTGGAAAACCCAATGGAAACAAGAAAGCACTAACGGCGTTGTCGACCAATGGTGTGGATCTCAAGTAAAGGCTGATGGCAATTCACTTCGCATGGCTAGAGAAGGCGCGCGTATCGCAACCACGAAATACATGGACCTTTCGAACGGAGGTGAACTGGAGTATTCCCTCCGATTTGGAGGCGGGAATGGGACGCACAATGCTATGTGTCCCGTGTTCTCGTCTGAAGACGCAGACGATTGTATCGTTCTTGAATACTGCACCCGTGATTGCGATAAGAACGCCGGCGAAGAAATTGAAGACACAGCGTTTCTTCAGGCAATTCCAGAAGAGAAAATAGCTGCGAAAGGAGAGCGCACGGTAAAAACGCTTGCCGCCTACCCTAACTGGAGGAATTTGAAGAAGTGGCCCATTGAAGACACTTCAGTGAACATGAAACTTCCAGTCACTTGTTGCAAGGATGGTGTCGCTCGACTTCAAGCATTAGACTCGTATGGCTGTCATGCTGAAAAGACCTATCACCAAGCGATCAATGTGTGCCGTGTGGCAGACGCCCGCCTGTGCACTGTCGACGAAGTCAGGCAATACAAAGTTAGGAATGTTGGTTGTGGGTATGAAAGCCGAACGTGGACTTCTTCCGGCGAACTTATTGTGCAGACGGAAGATCCTGCCGGTGAAGATATGGTCAGCATCCCGCACAATAAGAGCAAGGTCTATCCTGGCGGTTGGGAAAAGATGCAAGTTTTCACCGTTGCTGAATATGGTGACCTGCTTTCAAATGGCTGGAAGACCCAAAAGCTCCGGATTGACTGGGATAATAAATACGCACTTAGCTCGAGCACATCTCTTCGATGGCGCCAATGCAATGCTGGAAACGATGCAGCGATTAATGTGTGGGCGCTTGATGACATCAAAGTTACCGCATTTCCCAAGCCATACCGATCGAGTACGATGCCTAGAACTATTCTTGTCAACGACAAGTTCGACGGGGATGCGCAAGAGAAATTCAACATGGATCAATCTTGGTGGGACATGTGGCGCACAACAGGGAGAACTGATAATATTGTAGTGGGTGGCTATCAAGATGTCGGGCAGTCTCTGACTTTTGGCGCTGGGGTATCGCACTCTACCTGGCAAGTCGCACAAACTCCACCAATTGACACAGTCAGTGACGGTGGTGTTACATTTGCATTTTACATGAAATTCGGTCGCAAAGACCAGAATGTCAGTCAATTTATGCGGGGAGTTGAATTTCAATACAGCTTGGATGGCCCAGAAGGAGAGTTCAAAGTCATTAAAGCCTGGACAGATGTGACCCAGTATAGTGATTGGACTCGCCAAGTCATTCAAATCGACAATTGTTCCACTCCTCTCGTCATGTCGAACTCGACTATCTTCAGATTTATGTTGGTTGGAAATGACGCCAAGGCAGCAAGGGCGCAAGTTGATATTTGGGCCATTGATAACTTCCAAGCCCTCGTTGGAGAACATCGAATCGGATGGGAAACTGGGACAGACGGCTTGAAAGCGGTAAATGACAAGTTGTTCTGTTACCAAGAACCTCGTCAATTGACCCCGTACAGTTATCAATATGTGTCGGATGAACAAGGCGGTATGGAATTCTCGGGTGACGGGGTCGGAAAAGGCAGCCTTCGTGCGCATTCCTCCTTCCAGAGTCCTCTGTCGGTTGCGACAACCTTGTTGAAAGATGACGAATGCTCCAACCATTATGTGGTCTTTTCGCCTGAAAAATATTACACCTTCAGTTGGGACAGAGAGCCAAATACCTTCAAGTTTGTGTGGCGGTGTGACCGGAAAGTGTTGATCACACCCTACAGTACATCCTCCACAGCATGTGCAGATTTAAAGACCTACAAGACAAAAATGAGGGTCACACCCGAAGGTGTTGAGTTCCAAGACAACGGTGGCTGTCAAAATTTGCGTGCTGACATGGGCATGATCTCTGATTTGGATTTCTATGTGTATTTTGGTGCCGTCCAAAAAGGTGAAACGAGTCAGATGACCGATAGGGTCCTGGCGGATAACGATGGTCCTCAACACAATATTAGTGAAATGAGAGTGGACAATTCGACGGATGAATCGAAGACAGCAGATGCAGAAGACAAGATGAAGATGAATGAAACTAACTCGCCGCAATTGAACATTGCTTTTCTTGAAGAGCCCAGTGTCACCTCGTGCGCGAAGGCCTTGGAAAGGACTTGTGGAAATGTCCTTGGACAAATGTGCTTGGATTGCTACGTTAAGAATGCCAAAAAAATTGTCGTCGAAGCTGATGGTATTGCGTGCAACTTAAAACAAGCGAAGTCTCTCTGCGCCACCAATGGTCATTTGGACAAGCAAATCACCGTAGAAAACGAAGGAGAACAAGTTCCCTCTGAAAAATCGGGCAAACCAGCACGGTTTATTTCGATGAGAATTGGAGATGTTGGTGCTTTCGTCAACACATTTGATGAAAAGGCTAAATGCCCTTCTTTGCGGGATTGTGGATTATCGTCTTGGACTAGGTGGGGAGCTTGTGATAAACCTTGTGGCGACGGTCTTGCACATGCCTACAGACATGTTATCCGTCCACCGAAGTATGGTGGGTTGAAGTGCCCCTCTGATGAGAAACTTCATCGCACACGCTCGTGCAATGTTCGCAGTTGCGATTGTCATGTATCTCAATGGGACGATTTCAGCTGCTGCTCTCAACCGTGCGCAGATCCAAAATACGATCCTCCCATCCCTGGCAAACAGACCCGTGGCCGTCGTGTTATCCTTCCACCCCTGAGAAATGGAATGGCATGCCCTGCATTGAATCAAACAAGATATTGTAATGCTGAGCGTTGCGCTGCCGTCGGTATACCTCCACTTGGCCAAACTCAGAAGTTTCTGAATATGACGAAAAAAGAACCTTTCGTCGCAGCGAACCGTGACGACTTCTGTCTGCAAGACTCAACCACTCTTGGCCCGTACAAATATGATTTCGTCTCTAAAACGGATCCAACAGGTGAAAACTTCGGTGTGTACTTTTCCGGGGATTCGCGTGGACAAAGTTCTTTGCGAGGAAGAAAGTCTTTCCGCATAACCGACCTTGAACTTGAAACCACTATCGACAAAAATAGTCGATGTGCAAATCATTGGATTGCTTTGTCCCCTGATGAATTCTTCACCTGGAACTACGAGCAAGAGCCGCATGTCATTAAAGCTGGCTGGTTCTGTGATTACAAGTTTTTGATCACTCCACATGGAAATTTTACGACGAAGTGTGAAAGAATTCGCGCTTACAACCTCTCTTTGACTATCAAAAATGGCGTTGTCACGTTCAATGATGACCAATGCGCTCCACTGAAAGGTGAATTCCAGGCTCATGCGAATCATGAAGACGTGTACTCCTACATCGGCGCAGACCATGTGGCACCTAATGTTGCCATACAGCTTGCGAAACCACTAGACTTGGAAGAAATCAATGCACTCGCTGAGCAACGTGGAACGATGGGGCCAGAAGGAGGATCTGCGGATGGGTCGCAACGGCACATTATGACGAAGGAAGAATTAATGGACCTAGACAGAAATTTAACCGATGGGAAAAACTTGACGAACGGCACTAGCGACGAGCCAACTCCCCCGGAGCTTAACGAAGCAAAACCACGTATTAACGTTGAACTTCACCGAGCAATGGCAACGGGAAAATCCTCCAAGATCGAAAATTCTCTGCAAGCAACGGCCAAGCAGTTTCGAGAAGCAAACCCAGGCGATGTCGTCAAAAGCATGAAGTACTGGCTTATTCATAACCCCTACCGTGGAACACTGTCTTCAGACCCATTGGGCCCTGACGTAAAATTATTACGCTACAATGGAAGTGGGTGGGAAGATACTTCCAACCCTTTGCCGCTTGAAGTTACGGATGAGTACATTGCTGCAAGCAATGGGTTTCCAGAAAACACTTTCATTCGATGCACTGATGCGATGCAAGTATATGCTGTCGAAGATATAGTCCAACAAAGCCCATCGCTTCTGATCGCACGGGGTCAAAAGTACACCGGGAGAGAAGCGGGCGCACGCGCATCCAGCATGGGTGAAGGTGGTATCACAGAACAAGCACTTGCACACTCCGATGATTCGCAAAGTACCTACAGTTTCGTAGAAAAATCCTATGCGGGTGTGACGGTTGAAGTTGCTGTTCCAGGCCGCACAACGACTGTTGTTTGGGGAGCAGGCGGGCAGAATGCTCCACAAAAGGAAGTTAAAGTGACTGATCTATATAATGTCCGGTGCCATTGGAATAAAGACAAGAAGATTGTAATGGAATCTTACGGTTGTAACAGGGACAAGACGTTTGCTCAAGCGATGAACATTTGTGAGCAAAAAGGGTACCGTCTCCCGACCGTTGCTGAAATCAAGGAGAAGAAGACCCAAGGAACGGGTTGTGGCTTTGATGCATCTTTCGTGTGGACGTCAGGTGCTGGTGAAATTGGCGAAGATGATGCCACGCCACCTGAAGCATTGGATAAGATGAAACAGATCACGACTGTGAAAATTATTACTGGGGATGGCAAAGGCGATGATAAAGACACCCAACGTTGAAGACCGCCATTCAGTGCGTTGCTGCGACGACAAGCAAAATCTTCTTCCAATGGAAGGACGGAACGGATATGGGTGCAACACGAAGAAAACTTTCGCTGAAGCGAAGGATATCTGTGACAAAAAAGGCTTTCGGCTGTGCACCATCGATGAAGTAATTGCTGGTCGTGTGAAAGGAACTGGATGCGACATGGATGAACAAACCATTTGGACATCGTCGGGTATGACACCAGATCCCACTAAGGGAGAGTGCATGATAGTCCCTAAAGGGAAGAACTACTTCTTCCGTGGTGTCGACTTAGGAGCGAAGAGTCTATGCTGCCCGCTAGGGGCTAAACTTACTGCAAGTGGTGCTTGTATCAATGCTAAGAAAGGGGAAACGTGCTTTCTGTATGGTAATGATCTTGGCTCCCCGGAACCGCATCCTTGCGAAGATGTTACGAAAGCAGCTGGCTGGCAAATGGTGTTCAACCAAGAAATTCAAAAAGACTTTCGTGGAGAATGGCAACGACAAACTGTTGGAAAAAGTGGTGTTGTGCAAGTGACGAAGGGCCAGAGCACTAATTGTGCCCCGAAGTTTGAGTGGTTCAAGCAACAAATGCTTGACAGTGGTTTGCAAATCACGGAATACATGATTGAAACTGTGTACAAAGGTGTCGTGAAATCCCAAGCTGTTGGGAAAGTCATCGACATTACTGGAGATGCCACCTTCTTCGGCGGGGTTCAAAAGGACGACCGCGGTATTTGTTTGAAGCAAATGAAACTCTTGAAGCCATTCGGTGACAAGTATTTCAACGCCCAAATTAGCTACGGTCCTCAAGCTGACTCCTCCTCGTTTTGCAATTATCGCACAGGAAAAACCTCCATCAATAGTTATCGGGTGGCAGATGCTTCGGCGAAAGACAGTTTCGGTGCAGACATAAGCTTTTTCTCCCACAGGAATGATCCAAAACAATTTAGCATTTGCGAGAAGTCGCAAGTGTTCAATACCGACAATGACGATAAAGAAAAGCGTAGTATTCGAATGTACGTGAAAGGCAAGCCTTTGAAGCCTGAAGTCAGGAAAGGTTTATGCCCAGGTGGCGGTCTCGAACTACGAAATGCTGAAGGTGATGCGAAATTTTGCAACAAAAACCACCCGTGCCCCAGTGGCTACCAATGCGACACACACACCAATCCGCAGACTGCCGTATGCTGTGGGAACGCAATAAATATCACATCCACCCTCGATGGCCGCTTACCTCTTCCTGGAGAACCGGAAAAAAAGCATGCTGTTTTCGAAAATTTAAGAATCAGTGGGCCGGGTGTCCTAATTAACAAAGACGCTGGCGCGAAGGAGTGCCCCGGGCTCATCGATTGTGCGGTTACCCCATGGGGTGCTTGGAGCGAGTGCACGAAGCAGTGCAATGGTGGTAACAAAACTCGTTATAGGTCGGTCTTGCGACCGAAAGAGCATGGGGGGCGTAGTTGCCCTGCTCTCGCCCAAACTACGTTCTGTAACCTCAGATCGTGCGACTGCGGTGTGACTGAATTTTCAGAATGGTCTGATTGCTCCAAAGATTGTGGCGGTGGTCTGCGCACTCGCTCTCGACGCGCGTTCCGTGAACCTTTGGCTGATGGTGCCTTGTGTCCACATTTGAACGAAACAGAAGTTTGCAATAATATGAGTTGTCCGTTTGTTGGACTGCCGGCATTAGGGTTGGCAAAAACACAATTAAAGAATACTCCTCCGGAAAGGTTCACCGGACGTGACGACAATCTTTTCTGCTACGAAAACCCAGAGTCGCTGCTGCCCTACAAGTTTGGGTACACTGCCGGCGATAACTTGTGGTTTTCTGGTGCGGCCGACAAAAAAACAACTCTCCGGTCACGTTATTCTTACCAAGCACCATTACGTCTAGACTTCGGGTTTCAATACTCAGAATGGTGTGATAACCACTTCATTATTCTGACTACGGATCCATACTACACCTTCAAGACAGGTGCTGAGCCGGATACAATCAAATTTACATATGACTGTGGCAAAAAAGCAATTACATCGGAATTTTACAACACAAGTGCCATTTGCGCTCCACACTTACTCCCAGGTGTTAAGGCTACACTCGAAATCGACGAATTCGGAAAAGCAACTTTCGGCGATAGCATCTGCCCATCTGTCAGTCAAACTGATGAACGTGGTGCCCTTGGCAACGGGAAAGATTTCTTTGTGTACCTTGGTGCAAACCGTGATGATGCGAGCAAACCTGTTGCGGAGCAAAAGCGCACAATTTTTTCGAGTTTAATGATCAGTGGAGAAGGGTCCGTTATTAACAACTTCAACAAGACAACCCCGTGTCCGGGAAAGAAGGATTGTAAGGTATCTCCATGGACTGAGTTCACAAATTGCACAGCACCTTGCGACGGCGGCAACCATACCAGAACACGCCACGTGACGGCTTTCCCGGAGAATGGAGGAATGGTCTGCCCAATTTTGCGTGAGACCAGACCTTGCAATGTTCAACGATGTGGCAAAGACTGTATCGTCAGAGAGTGGAGCGAATGGGGTAATTGCTCAGAACCATGTAATGGAGGTTTGCAATGGAGAGTACGTGAAATTTTCCAAGATCGGTTACAAGGCTCCCACTTCGGCATTGAAAATTGCCCTGCCCTGAAAGAGCAAAGAGCATGCAACAACCAGTCATGCGGGAAAGATTGTGTCGTCGAGGAGTGGGGAGGCTGGAGTATGTGCTCAGCTCCTTGTGGTGGCGGTGTGAAAGCACGTACCAGAAAGATCTTGTCCCCTGCTGTGAAAGGACATGGTGGTGGTAAGGCTTGTCCCGCACTGGAAGAATTGAAACAATGCAACATGGAAAAGTGCGAGGCCAAACAACCAAAGATAGCCTTGGGGCAAATTCGCGCTCTTGCCGGGTTCATTGAGCCAGTTGCTCTGGATGATGAATGCTCTATGTTAAGTGGATCTTGTGGAAGGTGCGCTGCAAATCCGAAATGCGGCTACTGCCCTGGAACTGGGCAATGCATGCTCGGGACAGTCCAGGGTCCCACCCCGAGGTGGAAGAAGTCCGTTGACATCCCAGAATTCATGAACGACCCGCGCAAGGCGTTTATGTACGCCACTAATTGCTCCGCTTGGGAGTTTTCGTTCTGCTCTCAAAACAGTTGCCGGGATTATACTGGTTGTGGTGAGTGCTTGAAGGACCAATTCTGCGGGTGGTGCCCGTCCACTGGTAAGTGCTTGGAGGGTGACGAAGCTGGTAGTAGCGAAATCGGTGAGTATTGTCCTCGTGGTTGGTTGCACTCGCCCCTTCACTCTGGCTTTGGAGAAGACCAGACGTACGACTCAATTCTTTCCCCGGCACAACGGAAGGTTCAGGAATCCCATTTGAATGAGTTCTGCACTGCCAACACTATGGAGACGAAGATGCAGATCGCAATGAAAATGCAGGATGAAGTCAAGCGCCAGGAGCGCTTAAGGCAGGCACGTGAAACATGTCTGCCATGCTCAGGTACCTGGCCAAATTGCCACTGTGGTCAAGACGTCGAAATCGCTGAGCATAAAGCCATCTTGAATACCCAAGTCACTCGTACTAATGATGAGGCTGATGGCGTGGATCAAACACTTCCACGTAACGACACGATCAAAGCCCACGATAATTACGGCAAACCTGCCCTTCCTATCGGATCTATTTGTGATAAAGGGGCCGAATGTAACACTGGTATCTGCTCTAGCCACTGCTGCAGGACGGAATGCGAAAATGGCATATGTAACGAAGCCGGTAAATGTCTCTGTGATGAAGGATGGGGCGGTGAAACATGCGCCAGTCGAAACGTTACAGACGGTACGGACGTCATGGACATTAAGACCAAATTTAATTCCAGTTCTATGGCAGAAGCAGGCTTCTCACAGAAACAGTTAGAGGACATTGTCGCTGCAGTTAAAGAAGGAAACGCCACTCTATTAAAATTAGCCAAGTCAGAAGGATCTGACCCGAAACGAATCGCTGACCAACACTATCATGATGCTGTAGGTAACTTTTCTGGGAAAATTGATCGTTTGGGGGAGAAAGTTGATCTAGCGAAGCCTCATGAGATTGACTCAAAAGAAACTCGCTCGCAGATGGAGATGCAAGTGGCGTCTACTACTAGTTTTGCCAAGTTGGAAGAGGCAGAGTTGCAGTTAGCCAACAAGAAGACCGAACTAAGGAAAATATTGACGCAAAGAGACGAGACGACCGACCCGAACGCAAAAGCGAAACTTGTTAATACTGCGGAGAATCTGAGCAATGAAATCCAATTGATCGAAGCCAGCGTCGCTGCGTTGAAAGATGATGCGAGGAAAAAATCGCAAGTTGCAACAGAATCCGCACAAACGCTGTCAGCCGACCTTGCTGCGCAAGCCACGAAAGCGAAGGCTGCCGCGGAGGCAAACGTTGAGATGGAAAGGAGACTCGGTGCTACCGCTTCACTTGACAATGCCCCAAAACTTGACGCGAATACGAAAGACAGTGCAACTGGTTTGGCGAAGTAGGAATGTATAGTTCCATTGGGG
>Ga0005234J37281_1008644_pt1 | contig 13795 bp, 24 predicted proteins | sample SaaInl072_150m_B_FD_37281 | JGI IMG/M metagenome (IMG submission 37281)
AGAGGGATCCTATGTATGGACTTAAAGAAAATGTAATAATTGGAAAATTGATTCCTGCGGGAACAGGATTTTCCTTTTACAATAGCATCGGTCTTGAAGTCGGCGAGAATAAATCAAAGGGTGTCGAAAAACGAACGTCAGACGAATTACAGAAAGTAGTGTCTTAAAAACGTATATTGACATTAAATAAGGTTTTCAAGTAACATCCGAAAGCCTTGAAAAAAATATGAAGGAGCATGCTTGTGCCAACGGCAAATCAATTACTTAGAATTAAAAGAAAACCTAAAAAGAGAAAAGGTAAGTGCCCTGCACTTCAAAGTTGTCCTCAAAAACGGGGTATTTGTATAAAAGTTTATACAACTACGCCTAAAAAGCCGAATTCGGCTTTGAGAAAAGTAGCGAGAATTCGTCTGTCAAACGGACAGGAAGTAACGAGTTATATTCCTGGAGAAGGACATCGTTTACAAGAGCATTCTGTTGTTTTTATTAACGGTGGAAGAGTAAAAGACCTCCCTGGTGTTCGGTATCACACAATAAGAGGTAGAGGCGATTTAGCGGGCGTAGAAAATAGAAAGCAGGCGAGGTCCCGTTACGGTGCCAAAAAGCCTAAAGCAGAATAGGATTTAAATAATGTCAAGAAAAGCGAAATTTAAAAGACGCCCAGTTACTCCAGATTCTAAATATCAAAGCCAAAAAGTTACCAAACTTATTAATGGCATAATGTTAGGTGGAAAAAAGAGTATAGCGGAGTCACTTGTGTATGAAGCTCTGGAAAAGTTGGGGAAAGAAACGAACCAGAAACCATTGGACGCATTTGATACGGTATTAAAAAATATAATGCCAGCAATGGAAGTAAAATCAAGACGCGTTGGTGGATCCACCTATCAGGTACCTATGGAAGTTAGGCCTAAAAGAGCCTTTTCTTTAGCTATTAGATGGTTGGTGAGTTATGCTCGCAAAAGAAGCGGTAAAAGCATGGCTCTTAATTTGAGCAACGAGCTTATTGATATTTTTAATAGTACAGGTGGTACGGTCAAAAAGAGAGAAGAAACTCATAAGATGGCTGAATCCAATAAAGCATTTGCTCATTTTAGGTGGTAAGAAATGTCTAGAGAATTAAAAAATATAAGAAATATTGGAATTGCTGCTCATATTGATGCAGGGAAAACAACGTTGACCGAACGTGTTCTGTATTACACAGGGAAGTCTCATAAAATTGGTGAAGTCCACGACGGAAACGCTACTATGGATTGGATGGTTCAAGAGCAAGAGAGGGGTATTACTATTACCTCTGCAGCTACTACCTGCCACTGGGGAGACACAAACGTTAATATTATAGACACCCCTGGTCACGTCGATTTTACAGTTGAGGTTGAGAGGTCTCTTCGTGTTTTAGACGGAATGGTCGCTGTTTTTTGCGGTGTTGCCGGAGTTCAACCACAGTCGGAAACAGTTTGGAGACAAGCGAACAAATACAAGGTCCCTAGAATTGCTTTTGTTAACAAGATGGACCGAGTTGGTGCTAATTTTGACAATGTAGTCAGAATGTTAAAGGATAATTTACACGCAAATCCAGTTGTACTTGGTGCTCCTATTGGAGCGGAAGATAGCTTAATTGGAATGCTTGATATTGTTAATAGCAAAGAGATTATTTACGATTCAAAAGATGGTGAATCTTTTACTGTTCATGAGATATCGGAAGAAAACCAAGCTACATATGACGCTTACAGGGAAAAACTTTGCGAAGTTGCTGCTGAGTCTAGCGAAGAATTAATTGAAAAATATTTGGAAACAGGCGAGCTTACGACTGAAGATATAATAGTTGGAATTAGAGATCTGACTTGTAGGGTTGAAATCATTCCTGTTTTAGGTGGGTCTGCTTTTAAGAACAAGGGTGTTCAACCGTTGCTAGATGCAGTTGTTAGTTATTTGCCGTCACCTTTAGATGTTGAAGCGGTTGTTGGGATAGATTCGAAGTCAGGAGATGAAGTTAAATGTCCTGCTGATGTGGATTCCCCATTTGCGGCCTTGGCTTTTAAGGTGCAGACGGATCCTTTCGTCGGTAAGCTTACATACGCTCGGGTTTATTCAGGGACTATAAAAGCTGGAAGTTATGTTGTTAATACATCCAAGGATAAAAGAGAACGAGTTGGGCGATTACTTCAAATGCACGCAAATACGAGAACTGAATTAAAAGAAGCTTTCGCTGGTGATATTATTGCGGTGATCGGATTGAAAGATACGAAAACCGGGGAAACGTTAGCTGAAGAGAATAGCAAAACTGTTCTTGAAAATATCACGTTCCCTGAGCCTGTTATTTTTGTTGCGATTGAACCTAAGACAAAGAAAGATCAGGAGAAGTTATCAACGTCTTTAACAAGGCTCTCTGAAGAAGATCCTACGTTTAGATACAGGTCCGATGCTGACACTGGACAAACAATTATTTCTGGAATGGGCGAGTTGCATTTGGAAGTAATCGTAGATCGATTAAAGCGTGAGTTTTTTGTCGAGGCAAATATTGGAAAACCTCAGGTTTCCTACAAAGAGACGATTGCCAAACATGCTAAAGCAGAAGGTAAGTTTGTTCGTCAAACTGGTGGGCGTGGACAATACGGTCATTGCATTATTACGATTGAGCCTTTGGAAAGAGGTAAAGGTTTTGAATTTGAAAGCAAGGTTGTTGGTGGACGTATTCCAAAAGAATATATAGGTTCGGTTGAAAAAGGTGTTGTTGGTTGTTTGGATACCGGGGTTGTTGCGGGATTCCCTCTAATCGATGTGAAAGTTACTGTTTTAGATGGTTCTTTTCATCCAGTTGATTCTTCCGATATTGCCTTCCAAGTTGCTGGTTCCTACGCTGCAAAAGAAGCCGTTAAAAATGCATCCCCTCAAATTCTTGAGCCTATTATGGATGTAGAAGTTGAAGTCCCTGAAACAAATATGGGTGACGTAATTTCAGATTTAAACAGTAGGCGAGGTAAAATTGAGTCAATTGATGAAGATATTCAGGGAATTAAAAAAATAAAGGCCCATGTGCCTTTATCCGAAATGTTTGGTTACGCAACCGCTGTTCGGTCCCTAACTCAGGGTAGGGGAGTTTACACTATGCAATTTTTTAGTTATAGTGAATGCCCCAAGAATGTGTACCAAGCGCTAGTTGCTGAGAGATCCAAGGGAGGATAAAAAAATGGCTAAAGAAAAATTTGATCGAAGTAAGCCCCACGTTAATATTGGAACGATTGGTCACGTTGACCATGGTAAAACAACATTAACTGCGGCAATCACGAAAGTATTGAGTTCAGTAGGAGGCGCAGAATTTCAAGCATACGACGAAATTGATGCTGCACCAGAAGAACGTGCAAGAGGGATAACTATTGCAACCGCTCACGTTGAATACGAAACAGAAAAACGACATTATGCTCACGTCGATTGTCCAGGTCACGCGGATTATGTAAAAAACATGATCACGGGAGCTGCACAAATGGACGGTGGAATATTAGTAGTAAGTGCTGCTGATGGACCAATGCCACAAACAAGAGAACATATCTTGTTAGCTAGACAAGTAAACGTACCGTATTTGGTTGTTTTTATGAACAAAACAGACCAAGTTGATGACCCGGAACTTATCGAACTAGTTGAAATGGAATTGAGAGAACTTCTAAGTGCATATGAATTTCCAGGAGATGATGTTCCATTTGTACAAGGATCGGCATTGAAAGCATTAGAAGCAGAAGATTCATCAAGAGACAACGTAGATTGTAAAGCAATTTGGGAACTTATGGATGCCGTTGATTCTTACATTCCAATGCCTGAACGAGATGTAGACAAGCCATTTTTAATGCCAATTGAAGATGTATTCAGTATCACAGGCCGTGGAACGGTAGGAACTGGACGTGTTGAAAGAGGAACCATTAAAGTTGGAGAAGAAGTAGAAATAATCGGAATGGGTGAAGAAGTTAGAAAAACAACAATCACTGGAATCGAGATGTTTCGAAAACTGTTAGATCAAGGTCAAGCAGGAGATAACATGGGAGCGTTGGTTCGTGGAATTGATAAAGAAGACCTCACAAGAGGACAAGTTTTATCAAAGCCAGGAAGTATCAAAGCACATACTCATTTCACAACTGAAGTATATGTATTGAAAAAAGAAGAAGGTGGACGACACACGCCATTTTTCAAAGGATATAGACCACAATTTTATATCAGAACAACAGACGTAACAGGAGATGTTACATTACCTGAAGGAACGGAAATGGTTATGCCGGGTGATAATGTATCACTTGAGGTAAAACTAATTGTACCAGTAGCTTGTGAAGAAGGTATGAGATTCGCAATTCGTGAAGGTGGCCGTACAGTTGGTGCCGGCGTTGTTACTAAGATTATCGAATAGGAAAGAATATAGTGAACACTAAAACTAAAAGCGAACATAAAATTAGAATCAGATTGAAATCTTTCGATCATCGAATTCTGGACTTGTCTGCACAAAAGATTGTAGGAACAGCTCAGAGGTCGGGAGCGAAGGTATTAGGTCCGATTCCATTGCCGACGAAAAAGAAAATATGGTGTGTTCTTAAATCTCCTCACGTTGATAAACGTGGAGGAGAGCATTATGAGATTCGTGTGCATAAAAGGATTATTGACATTGTCGATCCTCCAGCTTCAACTGTTGATGCGTTAAGACAGTTGGATTTACCCGCTGGTGTTAATATAGAAATTAAACTTAACTAAGGTAAAAAAATATGAAGTTAAAAGTATTAGGTAGAAAAATAGGAATGACTCAGATTATCGAATCTGAGGGAACTGTGGTTCCAGTTAGTATTGTTGAAATAATTTCTGGGCAAGTTCTGGTTATAAAATCTGAGGAATCAGATGGTTATGAGTCGGTAGTAATTGGTTATCAAGATGTTGAAGAAGATTCTCTTATAAAACCAAGGAAGGGCTATTTTCAAAAATTGAATATTAGTCCAAAAAAAATAGTTCGAGAATCTAGAACGGTTTCACATGAGTTGTCAGTTGGCGACGAGATTGGGATGGGCCAAATTAATGTAGGCGATTCAATTGACGTTCAGGGTAAGACGATCGGTAAAGGATTCGCCGGCGTTATTAAAAGACACGGGTTTGCCTGTGGTCCAATGTCCCACGGCTCAAAAAGTCACAGGAGACCTGGATCCATTGGTGGAGGTACCGATCCAGGCCGCGTTTGGAAAGGCAAAAAAATGGCCGGTAGAATGGGGAATAAATTTCGTACAATTCGGAACCTAACAGTTGCGTCTAAGGATATCGAAAATAATGTTCTTTTCATAAAAGGTTCGGTTCCTGGGAAAAAAGGTAATCTTTTGGTAATAAAGGTAGAGTCAAATGGAAATTAAGTTAAAAAAATATAATCTAGATGGTTCAAAAGACGGAGATGTTTTATTGAATTATGATGGTAAGCCATCAGAAAATACACATCAATTACACCTACTTCGTACGCTTCAGAAAAAGATAAGACAACAAGGCACAGTTCTTGTTAAAGGCAGATCTGATGTTCGTGGAGGTGGCGCTAAGCCCTACGCTCAGAAAGGTACAGGGCGCGCCAGAAGAGGAACAAGTAGAAGTCCTCTAATTGTAGGCGGTGGTGTGATTTTTGGACCTTCTATGAGGTCAACTAGATACAAACTGAATAAAAAGCAGATAAGTTCCGCCAAGATTGACTTAGTAAACAGGAATTCAGACAAAATTGTTATTATCAATTCCGTAGTTGATGAGAGTTTGAAGACGAAAGATGTCGCTAAGTTGATTAGCTCCCTTCTACTTGAAAAGGGAAAAGTGCAGATCGTTTTGGATAAATCGGATAGTTCATTTGAACGAGCGGCGCGGAATTTGAAAAATGTTTCTATTCAATATAGCGGACATTTGGATGTAGAAAAAACGATTCAATGTGGTTTGACATTAGTGTCAACTTCTTGTTTAAGTGTTTTGGGAGGTAATTTAAGTGAATAAAGAAGTTATCATTAAGCCTTTGGTCACAGAAAAATCTATGGCGCACAGCAAGCAAGGAAAATACACGTTAGAAGTTAGACAATCCGTAAATAAAATCGAAATCAAAAGCGCTGTTAAAAGCCTTTTTGGTGTTGACGTTAAATCTGTAAATATCATAAAAACAAAACCAAAAAAACGTCGTAGAGGAAGGATAGTTGGAGAGACATCTTGGATGAAAAAAGCTATTATTACTCTTAAAGACGATCAGGTTATTGATAGTATTATGAAGATTTACTCGTAGAGGATAAAAAATGGCAGTTAAAAATTATAAACCAACATCAAATGGAAAACGAACTAGAAAGACAATAGACTTTTCTGATTTAACCTCGAAAAGGCCAGAAAAGCGATTGACAACTACTAAGTCAAAAACCAATGGAAGAAATAACTCGGGACAAATTACTGTTAGGAGACGTGGTGGGGGGCTTAAGCGCCTTTATAGAATAGTTGATTTTTCAAGAACTAATAAAGATGGAATCAAAGGAAAAGTAATATCTTTGGAATATGATCCGAACCGCTCAGCAAATATCGCGTTAGTGGCATATAGTGACGGTGAAAAGAGATATATTTTGGCAGCCGACAAACTGAAAGTAGGTCAAATTGTTGAAAACGGCGAGAATTCCGAAATTCAACCCGGAAATTGTTTAAAAATTAAAGATATTCCCGCTGGCACTTTTATTCATAATATCGCGTTACATGCGAAAGGAAAGGGCTTATTATGTAGGTCCGCAGGGTCCTGTGCAACGTTGGTTGCTAAAGGGGATAAATTCGGAAATGTTAAACTCCCCTCTGGCGAAACAAGATTGATTAGTGTAGACTGTGTTGCCACCGTTGGAGCTGTTGGAAACTCCGACCATCGAAACACACAACGAGGAAAAGCAGGTATCTCTAGGTTGAAAGGTCGACGACCTAAAGTTAGAGGAACTGTTATGAATCCTTGCGATCACCCTCATGGTGGTGGAGAAGGACGTGCTCCAATTGGGCGGGAATACCCGTGTTCTCCTTGGGGAAAAAATACAATGGGTATGAAAACAAGAAATAAAAAGAACAAGTCAAATAAGTATATAGTTAGTAAACGAAAGTAGGAGGAATTTACCTTGGCCAGATCATTAAAAAAAGGACCTTACGTCGAAGAGGCATTAGAAAAGAAAATAGACAAGTTAAACGAAAGCAAAGAGAAGAAGCTTATAAAAACTTGGTCTCGTAGAAGTACAGTCACTCCTGAGATGATTGGGCATACTATTGCTGTTTATAACGGAAAGAAACACGTTCCAGTTTTTATACAAGAAAACATGGTTGGTCATAAGTTGGGCGAGTTTTCTTATACTAGAACATTTCGATCGCACGGCGGCGGGAAAAAGTAGGAATAATAATGAGTAAAGATAAAACTGCGGTAGCAAAAGCGAATTATATTAGAATGTCTCCTTCTAAAGTCATGCGAGTGGCTAATTTGGTTAGGGGAAAGAAATTGAACGATAGTAAACAGGTTTTAAGAATTCTACCTCACAAAGGCGCAAGACTTTTGTTCGACCTATTGAATTCTGCGGAAGCAAACGCAACAAACAATTTTAATTTGAATCCTGAGGAACTTGTTATTTCAAAATTGTTGGTTAACGAAGGTCCTAGGTTGAAAAGGTCTCAAGCACGAGCACGAGGACGTGTTTTTGCCATAATCAAGAGAACATGTCATTTAGTGGTTGAATTGGAAGAAAGGAAGTAGTTACGCATATGGGACAAAAAGCACATCCTAATGTAATGAGGATTGGTATCGTAAAGGATTGGGAATCTACATGGTTTGCCGATCAATCTAACTACTCCACATTAATTTTAGAAGATATTAAAATAAAAAGTTTTATTGAAAAAGAATTGAAACGCGCTGGTGTTGTTCGAGTTGAAGTTCACAGAAAGAGTCAACATACAGAAATTAAAATTCATGTTGCAAGGCCTGGTGTCGTTTTTGGTAAAGGTGGTAAGGATATAAAGTTTTTAGCCGAAGAAGTTAATAAACTAATAAACCGAAAAGCCCAAATTACTATAATTGAGGACAAGGATTCTGAAATTAGTTCAAAAATGATTAGGGAATGGGTTGCCATGCAACTTGAAAAAAGGAACCCGTTTAGACGTGTTATGAAGATGACCGTTCAAAAGGCAATGAAGTCTGGTGCTCAAGGTGTAAAGATTTCATGTGCTGGGCGATTGGGTGGTGCTGAGATAGCTAGGACAGAGTGGTATCGGGAAGGGCGTGTACCATTACACACGCTTCGAGCGAATATTGACTATGACTATGGCGAGGCTAACACTACTTTTGGAAAAATAGGAATAAAAGTTTGGATATACAAAGGCGATATCATTAAAAAAACTAATGTGAAGCCGGCACGTAAACAAACGGATAGTTAAAGAGGAATATTTCAATGTTAATGCCAAAAAAGACTAAATATAGAAAGTTACAAAGAGGACGAAATCGCGGAGTTGCTAGAAGTGGAACTGAAGTTTCTTTTGGCGACTACGGTTTAAAAGTCATTGAAAACGGGTTGATCACGGATAGACAAATTGAGGCCGCGAGGCGAGCTATGACTCGGCATATTAAACGTGGTGGAAAAGTGTGGATACGAATTTTCCCAGATAAAAGTATAACTAGATTGCCTGCGGAGACTCGTATGGGTAAAGGAAAGGGAAATCCTGAGTTTTGGGCAGCCGAAGTAAAACGTGGTAAGATGGTTTTTGAAATTAGTGGAGTCGACGAAGAGGTTGCAAAACGTGCTCTAGCCTTGGCTAGTTATAAATTGCCACTTAAAACAAAATTTCTTAAAAGAGAATATTAAATAGGAAAATTATATGAGTGAAAATACAATTACAAAGCTAGAAAAAAAGATATTGGATAAATCTAAGTCTTTATTTGAGTTGAGAATGAAACTTGTTAGTAATGATTTGAAGGATACTTCTAAAATATCGAAAACAAAGCGTGAAATAGCAAGGCTGAAAACAGAGCTTGGAAATACAAGGAAACAAAATGTCTAAATCAAATGAGTCAAAAGTTAAAAAGTTGAACTTCAAGGTTATTAAAGGGACTGTAAAAAAATTGAGTGACAGTCGAACCGTTCAAGTTCTTGTTGAGGGAACTAAGGTTCATTCAAAATACAAAAAAAGTTTTAAGTCTTCTAAAAGTTATCCTTCTGATATAAAGGAAGGATTTAAAATAGGAGTTGGAGACACCGTTTTAATTCAAGAATGCAAACCAATCAGTAAGACTAAAAAGTGGTTTGTCAAAGAAGTTATATCATAGGAGTAATGGAAGATGGTTCAAGTTGAGTCAAGATTAAAGGTTGCTGATAACTCAGGCGCTAAAGAAGTATTAGTAATACGAGTACTCGGTGGTTCTCACCGAAAGTACGCAAGAGTCGGTGACCGGGTTGTTTGTGTTGTTAAGAAAGCAATACCTAACGGAACGGTTAAAAAAAGTGAAGTTGTAAAAGGTGTTGTCGTTCGAACAAAAGGGAAGATTAAACGAGCCGATGGCACCGTTATTCGTTTTGATGAAAATGCCTTGGTACTTATAAATCCTGATGGAAATCCAGTTGCTACTAGAATATTCGGACCTGTTCCCCGCGAATTAAGGGATAAGCAATACTCTAAAATTGTTTCGTTAGCACCAGAGGTTTTATAGGAGTTATATATGAACAAAATTAAAAAAGGTGATGAAGTTATCATCACTGTTGGCAAAGACAAAGGGAAAAAAGGTGTGGTCAAGGCTGTTATGCCTAAGGTTGGAAAATTGACTGTAGAGAAGTTGAATATAGTTACCAAACACGTAAAAGGAAATGAGCAGAATAAAGGAAGCATTGAGAAGCTAGAAGGCCAAATTGATGCGTCCAATGTTAGACTTATTTCTCCTGAGTCTAAAAAAGGAGAAAAAGTCGGGTTCGTTACAAAAGATGATAAAAAGATGCGAAAGCTAAAAAAATCGTCTTACGTTCTAGGCTAAGGTGGAAATAATATGAGTGGAATTAAGCAATTATATAAAGAAAAAGTGTCAAAAAAGCTTCAAGAGAAATTTGGATACGAAAATGTTCATCAAATCCCAAAAATTTTGAAAGTTGTTATTAGTAGAGGGGCTGGGGAGTCAATTTCTAATAGTAAAGCAATTGATAGTGCGGTAGTAGATGTTCGGTCTATTAGTGGACAGAAGCCGTTGCTAACCAAGGCAAAAAAGTCTATTTCTAACTTTAAGTTAAGAGAGGGACAAATTATTGGTAGCATGGTTACTCTCAGAAACCAAAAAATGTACGAGTTTTTAGAAAAATTAGTTCGTATCTCTCTCCCTAAGATACGTGATTTTCGCGGTATTCCACGGAAATCTTTCGATGGACGGGGTAATTACAACCTAGGAATTAAAGATTGTACTATTTTTCCTGAAATTGATTTAGACAACCTTGATAAGGTACGAGGGTTTAATATATCAGTAATAACGTCAGCGAACACTAACGAGGAAGCCTTTGAGCTGTTAAAAGAAGTTGGCTTTCCTTTTAGGATGAATTAGGAATAGGTGGAAAATTAAATGGCAAAAACGAGTATGGTTTTAAAAAATTTGAAAAAGGTCGATACAACACAACACCGTAATAGGTGTAATATATGTGGTAGACCAAGGGGCTTTTTGAGATTTTTTGGTTTATGTAGGCTTTGTTTTAGAAAAATGGCAAGTAATGGAAAGTTACCTGGCGTTAAAAAGGCATCTTGGTAGGAGTATAAATATGAAAATTACAGACCCAATTGCTGATTTGTTTTGTAGAATCAAAAATGCAATTAATGTTAAGTCCCCTGATCTAGTGGTTCCGTTTTCGAAAATAAAGTTGGGAATTTGCAAGATTTTGAAAGACGAAGGCTTTATTAGATCGTATGACGTAGTGAGTTTAGATTTAAATAAACAATCAATTAAAATTGTTTTGAAGTACGCGCCAAATGGTTCTTCTTTAATCAAGGAGATGACACGGGTAAGCAAATGCAGTAAAAGAGTTTACTGTAAAAAAGCTGATATCCCAAAAGTGCTTGGTGGTTTCGGAATTAGTATTTTGTCCACTACAAAAGGTATTCTAGATGGTAAAACAGCGAGAATAAACAATCTTGGTGGGGAACTACTAGGTTTAGTTTATTGAGGAGTACAATATGTCACGAATAGGAAAGAAATCCATTTTATTAAAAGATGGTGCAAAAGTAGAATTTAGTAATGGAATTGTAAAAGTGAGTGGTCCGAAGGGAACTCTTTCAAGAGAAATAGATCCTCAGATCACATTGTCAATATCTGAAGACCTTGTAAATGTAGAAAGGTTGTCGGAAGATAAAAAAGTTCGTTCCAAACACGGCTTGTATAGAGCTTTGATTCAAAACATGGTAGACGGTGTTACTGTCGGTTTTTTGAAGGATTTGGAATTAGTGGGTGTAGGATATAGAGTTAAAAAAGAAGGCAATGGTCTTAATTTTAGTTTAGGGTATTCTCATCCAGTTGTTTATGATTGTCCAAAAGGTATTGATTTTACTTTAGAAGGGCAGACAAAAATAAAGATTAGCGGAATTGATAAAGAACTAGTCGGTAGTGTGGCTGCCAACTTAGTCAAGCTCAGAAAACCCGATGCTTATAAAGGTAAAGGCGTAAGATTTGTTGGCGTTCCTCTTAAATTAAAAGCTGGAAAAAGCGTCAAAAAATAGGTGGAGATAAAATGGCAATTAACAAATATGTAAGAAGACGTAAGATTTTAAAGGGGCAAGATAGATTGAGGCTTGTTGTTTCAAGAAGTCATAATGCAATCGTTGCACAGATTATTGACGACTCTAATGGAGTCACATTAGTGTCTGCAACATCGATTAAGTCAAAAAATGGAGGGAATGTTGAGTCAGCATTTTCTACTGGCGTTGACTTAGGAAAAAAAGCGAAAGAATCTAATATAAGTTCTGTTTGGTTTGATAGAAATAATTATTTGTATACCGGGCGTGTAAAGGCTTTGGCTGACGGGGCAAGAAAATCAGGTTTAAAATTTTAAAGGAGTTATGTAACGATGCTAAAGAATAATTCGTCTGGAAAAGGCAAAGATTCGACATTTGGAAAAGGCAAAGATTCAACATTTGTTGAGCAGGCATTTAAAATCAATAGGGTCAACAAAGTCACTACTGGTGGTAAACGGTTAGCCTTTAGGGCATTCGTTATTGTAGGTGACAAAAACGGACGAGTTGGAATTGGTGTTGGTAAGTCTAAAGAAGTCCCCGTTGCCATTAAAAAAGGGATCGACCGAGCGAAAAAGAGTTTAATTAAAGTTAATATTGTTAACGGAACATTACCACACGAGGTCTTGGCACACTTTGGAGCTGCTAAGGTTCTATTAAAACCTGCTAAACCTGGTACTGGGGTTATTGCTGGGGGTAGTGTTCGTATCTTGCTTGAGTCTGCCGGGTTTAAAGATGTTGTCGCAAAATGCATTGGTGGTTCAAATACGATCAATAACGCAAAGGCGGCAATTGAGGGTTTAAAGACTTTAAGAGACTACAATGAACAAGTGAAATTACGTGGTAAAAAGTTTTCTGTTACGATAAAAGAAGAAAAAAAGGAAACTACAAAAAATGGATAAATTAGAACTAAAACCCCTAAAGGGAGCTGTTAAAAACAGGACTCGAAAGGGAAGAGGAAACTCCTCCGGACACGGTGGAGAGTGTGGAAGAGGTCATAAAGGCCAGAGAAGTAGGTCTGGATTTTCGCAAATGGCCGGGTTTGAAGGTGGTCAAATGCCTCTTTATCGTCGTATCCCCAAAAAAAATGGATTCTTCAATTTTAATCGGACTGAGGTCGTATCTTTTAATTTAGAAGTTATTAGCGAAATTTGTAAAAAAAGCAATTTGAACGAAATAGATTTGAGAGATCATTTGACAAAAACTCAAAAGCTTTCAGGTGCTTTAGTAAAGGTTCTTGGTAATGGTGAATTGACGAAAGGTATTAGTATTACCGCAGATAGGTTCTCTAAAACGGCGATTGAAAAAATTGGAATTTCAAAGGGCAAAGCTGAAGTAATTAAATAGAATGAGTAATTTACTTACCATATTCAGGTTGAAAGACCTAAGAACAAAAATTCTGTTTAGTCTTTTTATAGTTATTGTTTATCGACTGGGAAGTCATATTCCAATTCCAGGGGTTGATTTGGACGCAGTTAAAGCATTGTTTCAACAAGGTGGTCTTTTAGGGTTTTTTAACCTTTTCTCCGGTGGAGGTATGAGTCGGTTTTCTGTCTTTTCACTTGGTATTTTGCCATTTATCAACGCATCGATAATTATGCAACTATTAACTATCATGTACCCTAAGTTAAAGGAGATTGCTGAAGAGGGTGACTCAGGACGAAAACAATTGAGTCAGTATACTAGATACTTGGCAATCTGTTTGAGTTTTGTACAAGCATCTGTTATGAGTATTGGGTTTAAGGCCTTTTTGGTGCCAGATGCTCATTTTGGATTGTTTTTATTCTATTCGATAACTGCTTTAGTCGCAGGAGCCGCAATTGTAATGTGGTTAGGCGAAGTTTTAACGGAATACGGGATCGGAAACGGTGCGTCCATTCTTATATTCGTTGGAATTATAGCTCAAATGCCTAGTTATATTCGGAATACTGTTGTTCAGGTTCAAGGAGGAACTAGCATTTTTGGTGTGATTTTGATGATTTCCGTTTTTTTTGGAATTATAGTTAGTATTGTTTGTGTTCAAGAAGCACAACGTCGTGTTTTGGTGCAGTATGCAAAAAGGGTC
>Ga0005234J37281_1007474_pt1 | contig 13706 bp, 9 predicted proteins | sample SaaInl072_150m_B_FD_37281 | JGI IMG/M metagenome (IMG submission 37281)
AGGGGTTCCCGAGTGGCCAAAGGGATCAGACTGTAAATCTGACGGCTCCGCCTTCGGAGGTTCGAATCCTCCCCCCTCCACCATGTTATTACTAGGCAATGATTAATGCGGGTGTAGTTCAATGGTAGAACTCCAGCCTTCCAAGCTGATCACGTGGGTTCGATTCCCATCACCCGCTCCATAATCGGTTGGCTGTGTTGTTTTAGTAGTTAGGTTGGGTCAGTTTCTGCCCATATAGCTCAGCGGTAGAGCACTTCCTTGGTAAGGAAGAGGTCACCGGTTCAAGTCCGGTTATGGGCTCCAGGAATTTTATTTAACAATTATATTTAGGTTTTGTAGAGGTTTAGTAAGATGGCTAAAGAAAAATTTGAACGTACCAAACCCCATGTAAACGTCGGCACGATTGGCCACGTTGATCATGGTAAGACGACCCTGACAGCTGCGATTACGAAAGTGATGGCTGAAGCCCAAGGCGGTGAGGCAAAAGCTTTTGCAGATATTGACAATGCGCCAGAAGAGCGTGAGCGCGGTATTACGATTGCAACGTCTCATGTTGAGTATGAGTCAGATAATCGTCATTATGCGCACGTTGACTGTCCGGGTCACGCGGATTATGTGAAGAACATGATTACCGGTGCGGCACAAATGGACGGTGCTATTTTAGTTTGTTCTGCAGCGGACGGTCCGATGCCACAAACTCGCGAGCACATTTTGCTGGCGCGTCAGGTGGGTGTGCCTTACATTGTGGTGTTTTTGAATAAAGCTGACATGGTCGACGATGAAGAGTTGGTCGAGTTGGTTGAGATGGAAGTCAGAGAGCTTCTGGACTTGTATGAATTTCCAGGAGACGATACGCCGGTTATTATTGGTTCGGCGTTGAAAGCATTAGAGGGCGATACCAGTGAAGTGGGTGCACCTTCGGTCATTAAGTTGGTTGAAGCGATGGATTCCTATATTCCTGAGCCCGAAAGAGCGATAGCGGGTTCTTTCTTGATGCCGATTGAAGATGTATTTTCAATTTCAGGTCGAGGCACCGTAGTTACCGGTCGTATTGAGCGCGGTGTAGTGAAGGTGGGTGAAGAGATTGAGATTGTTGGTATAAAAGAGACAGCGACAACGACGTGTACGGGTGTAGAGATGTTCCGTAAGTTGTTGGATCAAGGTGAGGCGGGCGATAACGTAGGTGTTTTATTGCGTGGTACGAAGCGTGAAGAAGTAGATCGTGGGCAGGTGTTAGCGCATCCTAAGACGATTAATCCGCATACACATTTTGAAGCAGAGATTTATGTATTGTCTAAAGATGAAGGAGGTCGTCATACACCATTTTTTAATGGTTATCGTCCTCAGTTTTACTTTAGAACGACAGATGTAACAGGAGCGGTAGATCTTCCTGAGGGTGTAGAGATGGTTATGCCTGGTGATAACGTGCAAGTAACGGTTAAGTTGATTGCACCGATTGCGATGGAAGATGGTTTGCGTTTCGCAGTAAGAGAAGGTGGTCGCACAGTGGGTGCGGGCGTAGTAGCTAAAATTATAGAGTGATAATGATGGTGATCTTGGCTTTTTTTAGCTGGGGTTGCCATGGTTATAATAGGCAGTAGACAGTAGGTCAGTGGCTCAATTGGTAGAGCAGCGGTCTCCAAAACCGCGGGTTGGGGGTTCGAGTCCCTCCTGGCCTGCCATTCTGTTATTTTCAAATTTTAATCTAAATAAAGAGTAATAATGTCAACTCAAACTGAAGCGGCAACCTCTGTTATCGACGTTGTAAAACTGGTGTTTTCTGTATCTTTAGTGATCACAGGGTTAGCTGGTTTTTATTATTTTTCAGAGTTCCCGCTACTTTATCGGGTGCTTGGATTGGTTGCCGTTGTCTTGGTGGCTATGGTGATGGCGTTAACGTCTACCACGGGTCGTAATTTTAGCGCTTTTGTACGTGAGGCGCGTCAAGAGGTCAGGAAGGTTGTTTGGCCGTCCCGTCAGGAAACAGTTCAGACCACATTAATCGTCTTTGCTATGGTTTTTGTCGTTGGCTTGATTTTATGGTTGTTTGATATGTTCTTGTTTTGGGGAGTTCAGGTGCTAACGGGTCAAGGGGGCTAGCATGGCTCTTAGATGGTATGTTATTCATGCCTACTCGAATTATGAGAACAAGGTTCGTCAGGCATTGGAAGAGCGTATTGAGCGCGAAGGCTTACAAGACCATTTTGGTAAGATAATCGTCCCGACAGAAGAGGTTGTCGAGATGCGGGCAGGGCAGCAGCGCAAGAGTGAAAGAAAGTTTTTTCCTGGCTATGTTTTGGTTCAAATGGAATTGAGTGATGTGACTTGGCATATGGTTCGGGATGTTCCGCGTGTGTTAGGTTTTATCGGGGGCACTGCAGACAAGCCTGCGGCTATTACCGATGCTGAAGCCGAGTTGATATTGAATCGTGTTGAAGATGGGATTAATAAGCCTAAACCGAAGGTGTTGTTTGAGGTGGGTGAGGTTTTGCGTGTAGTTGATGGGCCCTTTAAGGATTTTGATGGTGTCGTTGAGGAAGTTAACTACGAGAAGAGTCGCTTAACCGTGACAGTTATGATTTTTGGGCGATCAACGCCCGTTGATCTTGAGTTTACTCAAGTGGAAAAAGGTTGATAAATTTTTAAAAATGACCCTTGTTGTTTGAAGGTGTTTAAAGGGGAGCCTAGTCGGCGTTTGAACCCACTATGGAGTAGAGCAAATGGCTAAAAAAATTGAAGCGTATATTAAACTGCAGGTAAAGGCAGGTGAGGCTAATCCAAGTCCTCCGGTCGGGCCAGCATTGGGTCAGCATGGTGTTAATATCATGGAGTTTTGTAAAGCGTTTAATGCAAAGACTCAAGAGTTAGAAAAAGGCATGCCTATTCCGGTAATCATTAGCGTGTATGCGGATCGTAGTTTTACTTTTATCACCAAAACACCGCCAGCATCAGTATTGTTAAAAAAAGCGGTTGGTATAGCTAAAGGTAGTGGCGTTCCTAATATCGATAAAGTGGGAACCGTTACCCGTGCGCAACTAGAAGAGATTGCTAAGACTAAAATGCCTGATTTAAATGCGGCAGATTTAGATGCTGCAGTAAAATCAATAGCAGGTAGCGCTCGTAGTATGGGTCTGATCGTGGAGGGTTTGTAAATGGCTAAATTAACTAAACGTGCTAAGGTTATTGCGGAAAAAGTTGATCCCACTAAGTCTTACTCTGTGACTGATGCGGTCAGCGTGCTTAAAGATGTAGCGCTGTCAAATTTTAATGAGTCTGTTGATGTAAGTATTAACTTAGGAGTTGATTCACGTAAATCAGATCAAAATGTGCGTGGTGCAACGGTATTGCCAAACGGTACCGGCAAAACGGTACGGGTAGCTGTTTTCACTCAGGGTGAAAATGCTGATATTGCAAAGGCTGCAGGTGCTGATATTGTCGGTATGGATGATTTGGCCGCTGAAGTTAAAAAAGGCGTGATGGATTTTGACGTAGTTATCGCCTCACCGGATGCTATGCGGGTTGTCGGACAGTTGGGTCAGATTTTAGGGCCACGTGGCCTCATGCCTAACCCAAAGGTAGGTACAGTTACGCCGGATGTGGCGCAAGCCGTTAAAAATGCAAAATCGGGTCAAGTGCGTTACCGAACTGATAAAGCAGGGATTATCCATTGTACAGTAGGAAAGGTTAGCTTTGAGGGTGATGCGATTCAGCAAAATTTAGAAGCCTTGATAGTAGATTTAAAGAAAGCTAAGCCGAGCGCTGCGAAAGGAATTTATTTACAGAAAATCACCTTGTCATCAACGATGGGTCCGGGTTTGTCGATTGATAAAAGCAGTTTAGGTGAGTAATATTTTAAGAACATATTAACGTTCTTAATTAAGACTTTGGGTTACCGATTTCGGTGATCGTCAAAGACCGTAGGTGCGTAAGCATAATCAACTTAGTAACAAGGTTGTCCTGCGTAGATGGTGTCTGGAACTGAGTAATCGGTGAAAGTAACTATTAGGGTGCATCATTAGGGAAATTGATTAATGATGTGTTATGAAAAATTCTGGTAATTATCAGAAAAATTTCGGAGGTAAATTGTGGCATTAGGACTGGATGACAAAAAACTTGTCGTCGAAGAGGTTGCTGCTATCGCCGCTGACGCGCACTCGGCAATTGCTGCTGAATACCGTGGCTTAACGGTAGGAGAGTTGACAGAATTACGTCGGGTTGCTCGTGAATCGGGTGTTTATCTGCGTGTGGTAAAAAATACGTTGGCACAACGAGCTGTTGAAGGAACGGAATTTGAATGCATGAAAGAGGGTATGACAGGACCTCTGATATTTGCATTTTCAATGGAAGATCCTGGATCGGCTCCGCGTGTAATCAATGATTTTGCAAAAGAACATGATAAATTAGTGACTAAGTTAGTTTCTATTGGTGGGCAGTTGTATGATGCCTCCGAGTTGAAACGTTTAGCAATGCTACCGACGCGTGATCAAGCCATCAGTATGTTAATGGCATTGATGAAAGCACCGGTAGAGAAATTTGTCCGTACTTTAGCTGAACCCCATGCTAAGTTAACACGTACCGTTGCAGCGATTAAAGATCAGAAAGAAGCAGCATAAAGTCTCTTTCACATGTAACAAACGAAACAAAAATATAGAGGAATAAAATTATGGCACTTTCACAAGAAGATATTCTGGAAGCGATTTCAAACATGAGTGTAATGGAAGTCGTTGACCTGATTTCTGCAATGGAAGAAAAATTTGGCGTTTCTGCTGCAGCAGCCGTTGCTGCTGCTCCTGCCGCTGCTGACGGTGGCGCTGCTGCTGAAGAACAAACTGAGTTTGACGTAGTCTTGACAAGTCAAGGTTCAAATAAAGTTGCAGTTATTAAAGCCGTTCGTGCTATAACTGGTTTAGGTTTGAAAGAAGCTAAAGCTGAAGTAGACGGCGTGCCTTCAACTGTAAAAGAAGGCGTTAGTAGTACAGAAGCTGAAGAAGTTAAAAAACAGCTTGAAGAAGCGGGTGCTTCTGTAGAAATTAAATAATTTAATTTCTACTCTGTTAATTAGGCATAGCCTATTATAGGTATCTGGCTGGTGACTTATGGTCACCGGCCTTTTACTGTTTGTGTAAGCTAATCAGAAATACCGTTCTTTACGTTGAAGGAAACACGCACTATGGTCTACTCTTTTACCGAGAAAAAACGAATCCGTAATAATTTTGGCAAGGCCTCAGAGGTTATTGATGTACCTTATCTTCTTGCCACACAAATTGATTCGTACGCTAATTTTTTACAGTCAGGTCAATCCCCTGAAACTCGGGAAGAGTTAGGGTTGCATGCAGCTTTTACAACTGTTTTTCCAATTGTAAGTCATTCCGGCTATGCTGTCTTGGAATATGTGAGTTATCGACTCGGCGAGCCTGTTTTTGATGTTCGGGAGTGTCAGCAGCGTGGTGTGACTTATGCGGCTCCGTTACGTGTTTTGGTGCGGTTGGTGATTTACGATAAAGAATCGCCGTTGTCTGCCAAAGTAGTGAAAGACGTACGAGAACAAGAAGTATATATGGGTGAATTACCGTTGATGACGGAAAATGGTACGTTCGTTATTAATGGTACTGAACGTGTTATTGTTTCGCAATTACACCGCTCACCTGGCGTTTTCTTTGATCATGACAAAGGTAAAACACATTCATCTGGGAAATTACTCTTTAATGCTCGAGTTATACCTTACCGCGGATCTTGGTTGGATTTCGAGTTTGATCATAAAGACACCTTATTTGTAAGAATTGATAGACGCCGTAAGATTCCGGCAACTATTTTGCTAAAAGCACTTTCATACAATAATGAAGAAATTATTTCATTGTTCTATGAAACTAATAAGTTCAGTTTATCTGATGATCGATATGTGTTTGATATTATTCCTGAGCGTTTAAGGGGTGATATTGCCACGTTTGATATTACCCATGAAGGAAAAGTTTTTGTCGAAGAAGGACGACGGGTCACCGCTAAGCAGATTCGACAAATGACTAAGGCCGGTGTTAATCAGATTGAAGTTCCTAGGGATTACTTGTTTGGAAAATTATTAGCTAATAATTTGGTTGATGAGTCAACCGGTGAATTAGTTGCTGAAGTGAATGCGGAAATTACGGATGAATTATTAACGGCTATCCAAGCTGTTGGAATTACTGATATAGAGACTCTGTTTGTTAATGAGCTTGACCGGGGGCCTTATATATCCAATGCTATGAAAATTGATAATAGTAGCAACAGAATTGAAGCATTGATTGAAATATATCGCATGATGCGGCCCGGTGAACCGCCGACTCAAGATGCGGCTGAGAAGTTGTTTAAGAATTTGTTTTTCAGTTCTGAGCGTTACGATTTATCTGCGGTTGGTAGAATGAAGTTTAATCGTCGCTTAGGGCGGCAAGAAATTGTTGGTGAAGGAACACTGACAAAAGAAGACATTATTGCTGTGCTTAAAGAGTTAATTGATATTAGGAATGGCAATTTAAATATCGACGATATTGATCATTTGGGTAACCGACGGGTTCGTTCAGTGGGCGAAATGATTGAAAATCAATTTCGAGTTGGCTTGGTGCGTGTTGAAAGAGCGGTCCGGGAGCGTTTAACGCTGGCAGACTCCGAGGGCTTTATGCCTCAGGAAATTATTAATGCTAAGCCGGTATCAGCAGCTGTTAAAGAGTTTTTTGGTTCCAGTCAGTTATCGCAGTTTATGGATCAGAATAATCCGCTATCGCAAGTAACCCATAAACGACGGGTTTCAGCTTTAGGGCCTGGTGGTCTTGCGCGGGAGAGAGCGGGTTTTGAGGTTAGAGATGTTCATACCACGCATTATGGTCGTGTCTGTCCGATTGAAACACCTGAGGGGCCGAATATCGGGTTGATTAATTCGTTGGCGGTTTATGCTAGAACCAATAAATATGGTTTTCTAGAAACCCCCTACCGTAAAGTGGTTGACGGTAAAGTGTCGGATCAGGTTGATTACTTATCAGCGATTGAAGAAGGAGAATACGTAATTGCTCAGGCCAGTGTGGCGGTAGATGCTAATAATCAATTGGTTAAAGGTTTGGTTTCGTGTCGCTATAAAGATGAGTTCCAATTAGCAGCATCTGAAGATGTGCAATATATGGATGTATCTTCAAAGCAGATTGTTTCTGTTGCGGCATCAATTATTCCATTCCTTGAGCATGATGATGCAAACCGTGCGTTAATGGGTTCGAACATGCAGCGACAAGCCGTTCCAACCTTGATTGCTGAGAAGCCTTTAGTTGGTACGGGTATGGAGCGTACCGTAGCTAAGGATTCCGGGGTAACGGTTGTTGCCAAGCGTAGCGGAGTGATTGAGAAGGTGGATGCGGCTCGAATTGTTGTCCGTGTTGACGATTCAGAAACTGAGGCGGGTGAATCAGGGGTTGATATCTATAACCTGATCAAATATACCCGGTCAAATCAAAATACCTGTATTAATCAAAAGCCATTAGTTAAGTTGGCTGATACGGTTAAAGCGGGTGATATTTTAGCCGATGGGCCATCAACTGATATTGGTGAATTAGCACTGGGACAAAATATGCTGATCGCTTTTATGCCATGGAATGGCTATAACTTTGAAGATTCTATTTTGGTGTCTGAGAATGTTGTGAAAGAAGACCGTTTTACGACGATTCATATCGAAGAGAAAACGTGTGTTGCCCGAGATACCAAGCAAAGTCCTGAAGAAATTACGGCTGATATTCCTAACGTGAGCGAAGAAGCGCTGTCGAAGTTAGATGAGTCCGGTATCGTTTATGTGGGTGCTGAAGTGAAAGGCGGAGACATCTTAGTGGGTAAGGTAACCCCTAAGGGTGAGAGTCAATTGACACCGGAAGAAAAATTATTACGGGCAATTTTCGGCGAAAAAGCGGCCGATGTGAAAGATACTTCCTTGCGTGTGCCTAATGGTATGGACGGTCATGTTATTGACGTTCAGGTGTTTACTCGGGAAGGTGTTAAAAAGGATGCCCGTGCACTCTCTATTGAAGAAGAGGAAATTAAGTTTGCTAAAAAGGATTTCGATGATCGACGGTTTATCCTTGAGCAGGATATCTATAGTCGTGTAGAAAAGTTGGTGTTGGGTGAGTTCATCGAATCGTCGATGTTAGGGTTCAAGAAGAGCAAAGAGATTACTGCGGAAATATTGCAGGGAATGGAGCAGAAAAAATGGTTGAGTATTACGACTACCAATGAAGATCTTAATGTTCAATTAGAAGCCATCACTCTGCAAATTGAAGCATTGCGTAAAGAGTTTGATAAGCAACTGGAAATAAAACGCAATAAGATCACGATGGGTGATGACTTAGCACCCGGTGTATTGAAAATGGTTAAAGTTCATTTAGCGGTTAGAAGACGGATTCAGCCAGGCGATAAAATGGCAGGTCGACACGGAAATAAAGGGGTTATTTCTCAAATCGTTCCGGTTGAAGATATGCCTTATACGGCGGATGGTCGGCCGGTTGATATTCTGTTAAACCCATTAGGTGTGCCTTCACGGATGAATGTAGGGCAGGTTTTAGAAACGCATTTAGGTTGGGCTGCTAAGGGGCTTGGTTTTAAGATTGGTGAGATGATCAGAGCACAAGCTAAAATTCAAGATGTTAGAGATTATCTAGGACGTATTTATAATACCAGCGGTCGTGAAGAAGATTTAGATGGCTTTTCTGATAAAGAAATAATGGAAATGGCAACAAATTTGACCGGTGGTGTGCCCATGGCGTCACCTGTTTTTGATGGTGCTTCTGAGGATGATATCAGGGCTATGCTGAAATTGGCTGATTTGCCAGAGCATGGTCAAACTACTTTATTTGATGGCTTGACCGGTGATAAATTTGAACGTGAAGTGACTGTTGGTTACATGTATATGTTGAAATTGAATCATTTAGTTGATGACAAAATGCATGCAAGGTCGACAGGGCCCTACAGTCTAGTGACGCAGCAACCGTTAGGCGGCAAGGCGCAGTTTGGTGGGCAACGCTTTGGAGAAATGGAAGTATGGGCGCTTGAGGCTTATGGTGCAGCGTATACGTTACAGGAAATGTTGACTGTGAAATCTGATGATGTCAGTGGGAGGACCAGAATGTACAAAAATATTGTCGATGGCAAGCACGATATGGATGCCGGGATGCCTGAATCATTTAATGTATTAGTTAAAGAGATTCGATCTTTAGGGATTAACATTGAGCTCGAAAGGCAGAAATAATTCGAAACATAATGGCTTATAGACACGCTGGGTTATTCCAGATCGTATCGTTTGATTAGAGGACAAGCGCTTGAGAGATTTATTTAATGTTTTAAACCGTCAGGGTCAGGTTGAAGATTTTGATGCAATTCGAATTGGGTTGGCGTCGCCGCAGAGAATTCGGTCGTGGTCATTTGGAGAAGTTAAAAAACCTGAAACAATTAATTACCGGACATTTAAACCGGAAAGAGACGGGTTGTTTTGTGCCAAGATTTTTGGTCCAGTCAGTGATTATGAATGTTTGTGTGGTAAATATAAGCGTCTGAAACATCGCGGTGTTATTTGTGAGAAATGCGGCGTTGAAGTGACGCTTTCTAAAGTCCGCCGTGAGCGGATGGGTCATATTGATTTAGCCAGTCCGGTTGCGCATATTTGGTTTTTAAAATCATTGCCTTCTAGAATCGCGTTATTGCTTGATATGACTTTACGCGAAATAGAGCGGGTTCTGTATTTTGAATCATTTGTTGTATTAGAGCCTGGGATGACGCCATTAGAGCGCGGTGAATTATTAACCGATGATGAGTATCTTGAGAAAGTTGAAGAGTACGGTGATGATTTTGATGCCAAGATGGGTGCAGAAGCAATCTTTGCATTGTTGAAATCTATTGACTTGCCGGGCGAAGTTACCGATTTACGCGATAATATTAATGCCACCAGTTCTGAGACTAAAATTAAGAAGTTTTCCAAGCGTTTAAAAGTATTGGAGGCGTTGTTGAACTCTGAAAATCGTCCAGAATGGATGATTTTAACGGTCCTTCCGGTATTGCCGCCAGAGCTACGTCCTTTGGTTCCATTGGATGGTGGTCGTTTTGCTACGTCTGACTTAAATGATTTGTACCGCCGAGTGATAAACCGAAATAATCGCTTAGGACGCTTACTTGAGTTGAGTGCGCCGGATATTATTGTTCGTAATGAAAAAAGAATGCTTCAGGAGTCTGTTGACGCGTTATTAGATAATGGTCGACGTGGACGGGCCATTACTGGTACCAATCGTCGTGCGTTAAAGTCACTCGCGGATATGATTAAAGGTAAACAAGGCCGTTTTAGACAAAATTTGCTCGGAAAACGGGTTGATTATTCAGGGCGTTCAGTCATTGTGGTGGGGCCTACGCTGAAATTACATCAATGTGGCTTACCCAAGAAAATGGGTCTGGAGTTATTCAAGCCGTTTATTTTTAGTAAGCTTCAGTTGCGTGGTTTGGCGACTACAATCAAGGCAGCTAAGAAGTTGGTTGAAAAGGAAGGCGGGGAGGTTTGGGACATTCTCGAAGAAGTTATTCGAGAGCATCCGATTATGCTTAACCGTGCACCCACATTGCATCGATTGGGGATTCAGGCTTTTGAGCCGACCTTGATTGAGGGCAAAGCGATTCAGTTACATCCGCTGGTTTGTAGTGCTTTTAATGCAGATTTTGACGGTGACCAAATGGCAGTCCATGTTCCCTTGTCAATAGAGGCGCAACTTGAAGCCAGAACGTTGATGATGGCTACCAATAATATTCTTTCACCAGCCAACGGTGAACCTGTTATTAATCCGACTCAGGACGTGGTCTTAGGTTTATATGCGATCAGTCGTGAAAAAATAAATGCTAAAGGTGAAGGCAGTATTTTTGCTGACTTAGATGAAATTTATAAAGCGTTGCATTTTAAGAAGGTTGAGGTTCGAACGAAGATTCAATTACGGATTAAAGAAAAAATTCTTAATGATGTGGGTGAGTTTGAGTATCGTACCCGTCGGGTGACAACCACGGTGGGTCGTGGGTTAATTTGGGAAATTGTTCCTGAGGGAATGCCTTTTAGTGTCGTTAATTGTGATATGACCAAAAAGAATATCTCAAAGTTAATTGATTACTGTTATCGGAACTTAGGGATTAAAGAAACCGTTGTATTGGCAGACCAACTCATGTATTTGGGTTTTAGGTCAGCAACAAAGGTTGGTGTTTCAATTGGTCTTGAGGATATGGCGGTGCCTAAAGGCAAATCCCCTATTATTGACTCCTCTGAAAAAGAAGTGAAAGACATTCAGGATCAATATTCCTCTGGTTTGGTAACAGAGGGTGAGCGTTACAATAAGGTTGTTGATATCTGGTCTCGTGCTAACGAGCAAGTGGCTAAAGTGATGATGGAAGGCTTAGGCGAAGAAGATACAATCGATGCCGAAGGCAATACCGTTAAAGAAAAATCATTTAATTCTATTTTTATGATGGCTGATTCCGGGGCGCGGGGTTCTGCAGCCCAAATCAGACAGCTTGCTGGAATGAGGGGTTTGATGGCCAAGCCCGATGGCTCCATTATTGAAACGCCGATTACGGCGAATTTTCGAGAAGGTCTAGATGTATTGCAGTACTTTATTTCCACGCACGGTGCTCGGAAAGGGTTGGCCGATACGGCCCTTAAAACAGCGAATTCAGGTTATTTGACTCGTCGTTTAGTGGACGTGGCGCAGGATTTGGTAGTCTCTATGGTTGACTGTGGATCTGAAGGGGGGTTGACTTTAACGCCGATCATTGAGGGGGGTGACGTGGTCATGCCGTTGAGTGAGCGTGTCTTGGGGCGTGTTGTTTCTGCTGATGTTCTCGATGGTGCGGGTGAAAAGGTCTTGGTCCCTGCTAAAACCATGTTGGATGAGGGCTTGGTTGCACTGCTGGAAGAAAATGGGGTCGATGAGTTATTGGTTCGCTCTATTATTACGTGTGAGGCACGTCATGGCGTTTGTTCATTTTGTTATGGCCGTGATCTAGGGCGAGGTCATTTGGTCAATAGTGGTGAAGCCGTTGGTGTTATTGCAGCGCAATCAATTGGTGAGCCTGGAACACAGTTGACCATGCGTACTTTCCATATTGGGGGTGCAGCATCAAGGGCTGCGGCAGTGAGTAATGTACAGATTAAGTCGGAAGGAACCGTTAAGCTGAATAACCTTAAGACGGTGCTGAATAAAGAGGGTAGTTTGGTTGCGGTTTCACGTTCTGGGGAGGTCGGTATTGTTGATAAATATGGCCGCGAAAGAGAGCGTTATAAAATACCTTACGGTGCAGTGATTTCTGAAAAAGAAGGCGGCCATGTTAATGCTGGTGATATTATCGTTAATTGGGATCCGCATACACATCCGGTTGTGACGGAAGTTCGGGGTTTTGTTAAATTAGTCGATTTTATTGAAGGGATTACGGTTCGTCAAGAATCTGATGAGGTCACGGGTTTAAGTTCTTTAATTGTTATTGATCCTAAACAACGGGGCAGTGCCGGTAAAGAGTTGCGTCCGATGGTGAAATTAGTCGATGAAAACGAGGCCGATCTGTATCTTTCTGGTACAGAGATTGTGGCTCAGTACTTCCTGCCAACCGGAGCGATAGCAAATATCAAGGATGGTGAAGAGGTGCAGGTGGGTGACGTATTAGCTAGAATTCCACAGGAATCCAGTAAAACGCGTGATATTACCGGTGGTTTGCCACGGGTAGCTGATTTGTTTGAGGCGCGTAAAACGAAAGATCCCGCTATTCTTGCAGAAGCCACCGGTGCAGTTTCTTTTGGTAAGGAAACTAAAGGTAAACAAAGAATTGTCATTACTGATGCAAGTGGCGAGCAATATGAGACCTTGGTTCCGAAATGGCGCCATATCACGGTTTTTGAAGGTGAGTTTGTTGAAAAGGGCGAAACGATTGCTGAAGGTGAATTGACACCGCATGATATTTTACGGTTGCGGGGTGTTGAGGAGCTGGCCGCCTATTTGGTTAAGGAAATTCAGGACGTTTACCGTTTGCAAGGGGTGAAGATTAACGATAAGCATATTGAGGCGATTATTCGTCAAATGCTCAGAAAAGTTGAGATTACATCCTCTGGTGAAACTGATTTTACCAAAGGTGAGCAGTTAGAGCGGTTGTTGGTTAATGAGGTCAATAAGAAAATGGAAGCAGAAGATAAGGTTCCCGCTACTTTTGCGCCGATGCTTTTGGGTATTACTAAAGCATCACTGGCAACAGAATCTTTTATTTCAGCCGCTTCATTCCAGGAAACAACCCGGGTCTTAACCGATGCGGCAGTGAGAGGTTTAAAAGATGAACTTCATGGGTTGAAGGAAAATGTTATCGTTGGTCGTTTAATTCCAGCCGGTACAGGCTTGGCTTACCATGCGAAGCGAAAACAGGCTAAGTTAGATCGGTTGAATGACTTAAACGTCGTTGAAGAAACCAAGGTTGATGTTGATGAGGTTGAAGAAGCATTGAAAAAAGCTTTGAATACTGAAATGTAATTTCAAAAAATTAAAAAAGGGTACAAGTAATTTTATTTTTTGGCAGGTTAGTTCTTATTTTGACTTAACCTGCCCATCGATGCTGAGTAAATCTGTGTAATTCCGAGTTCACATGGTATTAGGTTCTAAAAGGATTTATAGGTCTTCGGTTAGGTATAACTTGACTTGTAT
>Ga0005234J37281_1016383_pt1 | contig 13667 bp, 10 predicted proteins | sample SaaInl072_150m_B_FD_37281 | JGI IMG/M metagenome (IMG submission 37281)
CTGGAAATGTATTATTTGAAGTGAATGGCAGGCCTGGTGAAACGGTGTCTTTTGCTATTAAAGCCATTAATGAAAGAAATGTAGGTGAATTAAGATATGTTAGGATTGTTTCGGGAGAAGCAATCAAATTAACAGAATTATTTAATGCGATGACAAAAAAACTTGAAAGATGGGATCGGTATTTTCAAAGGCACCCCAGCCCAAATACAAAATGGTTATCAGAAGCAACGCAAATTTTGAAAACCACCGTTCAATCTGATCATATACTTGAGGTTAAGTTGAGTCAATTAGAAATAAAGATGAATTCATTAAATAAACAATTGATTTCCCAACCTACTTTTGTTGTTCCACCATATTTACAAAATGTTCAAGATGATGGGATTACTATTATGTGGGAGACAGCTCTTCCTTCTTTGGGGGCGGTTATTTTTGGTGAAACCGAAATTAATCAAGTTATACATGGACAATATTCTCCATCCACAATTCATGAAATTACGTTAGTGGGTTTGGATAAAAATACGCATTATAATTACAGAGCTATTTCAGGTGAAATGGCAAGTCCAAAACAAAAATTTAGGACAAAAAAACTGGATGATGCGCCATTTTCATTTTCTGTATATGGAGACAATAGAAGTTATCCAAAAGTCGCCGAAAATGTAGTGAAAATGATGACACGAGAAAATATTGATTTCATTTGCAGTGTTGGCGATGTGGTTACACGTGGAATTAATTTATCTGAATGGGTGGATGAATATTTGTATCCTTTACGTTGGATTGGTGGACAAATCCCGTCATATATTTCAATTGGTAATCATGAATATGGAGGTTATTGGGCATTGGGTGAGGTTTATCCGTTTGAACAACGTGTGAATCATCCTACTACATCCACAGGGAGTACCGAATATTGGTATTCATTTGATTATGGAAATGCTCATTTTGTTTTCATTGATCCCAATAAAGGAGATGGTCCAAAAGGTCATAGAATTCCCCCAGGAAGCCAACAATATGAATGGTTGAAAAATGATTTAGAAGCTGCGCGAAAAACGGCTAAATGGACATTTGTCTTTTTTCATCAGCCTCCATATTCTGAATGTTGGTCAGGTGGGTATTATGACGGTGAATATTATCTTCGAAAAGAAATTGTACCGTTGATGGAGCTTAATGGAGTTGATATTGTTTTTAGTGGACATACGCACGATTATGAAAGAGGCCTTCCTCATCCGCCTTATGACCCAGAAACGGGTTCAGGAAATAATGCGGCTTATATTGTAACGGGCGGTGCCGGTTCATTTTTAGATAATCATAAATATAAAGAATGGGAACAAATTGACATACCAGATCACCCGGCTCGTCCTGAGAGTAATGAATCGGATGAAGGCAAATATTATGAATATCATTATATTGTGATTGATATTGATGGTGATGAATTAAAAGTTACTACACAAAAAATGAATGGCGATGGGTCTTATGGTGGAGTTATGGACTCTTTTGAATTGCATTATAACACATCAAATAAATAGAAGTAAGTTGGATTAATGAAATTAAGTAGAAAATTGAAAATGGGGTTAATTGGTGGTGGCCCAGATGCATTTATTGGAGATATTCATCGAAAAGCCGCTATTCTTGATGGGGGAGTTGAATTAGTCTCCGGTACCTTTAGCCGGGATATTAAAAAATCAGGATTAGCTGGAGAATGTTATTATATAGACCAGGATCGTGTGTTTAATGATTATAAAGACATGATTCAATATGAAATATCTTTGTCTAAAAAAGACCGGATTGATTTTGTTGCGATTACTACACCCAATAATTCTCACTATCAAATTGCTATGGATTTTTTAGATGCCGGATTTAATGTTATGTGTGAAAAGCCCATGACATTTAATGCAAAAGAAGCAATCTCTTTGCGAGCAATGGTTAATGAAACAGGATTGGTATTTGGATTGATGCATAATTATTCTGGCTATCCCATGGTGAAACTTGCCCGTGATTTGGTGAGAAAAAATGAGTTGGGGAATATACGGAAAATTGTAGTTCAGTATCCGCAAGGCTGGCTTGCAACTCCTTTGGAAGAAACAGGTCACGTCCAGGCTGGATGGAGAACAGACCCATCTAAAAGTGGTGGAGCGGGAAGCATAGGAGACATAGGAACTCATGCGGAAAATTTATCCAATTATATTACAGGATTGGAAATAACTCATGTTTGTGCAGATTTATCTATAATGGTGGAAGGCCGGCAATTGGATGATGATGGGAATTGCTTATTGATATTTGACAATGGTGCAAAAGGTCTTATTCATATAAGTCAAATTGCTTGTGGTGAAGAAAATAATTTGGCCATCTGGATTTATGGCGAAAAGAAAAGTTTAGAATGGCATCAGGAAAATCCAAATGAGCTCATTATTTTAGATGGTGATGGCCCAAACCAACTATGGCGCAGGGGAAATGAATATGTGGCCAAAGTGAGCCCAGCTGCAGCACGAGCTACACGGCTACCATCGGGGCATCCAGAAGGGTTTTTGGAAGGATTTGCGAATATCTATGTGAATTTCACCGATACGATTCGTGCTCGATATTTAAATGAAAAACCATCAAAAGAAATGCTCGATTTTCCGAATGTGGATGATGGTCTTCGGGGAATGCTTTTTATTGATACTGTACTAAAAAGTACAAAGAGCGATCGGAAATGGACCAAAATTGTAACGCATAATTAAAAGGATACATTCATGTCAAGACCAATAACACTTTTTACCGGGCAATGGGCGGATTTACCTATCGATGTTCTTGCTGAAAAAGCTGCATCATGGGGATATGAAGGGCTTGAGCTTGCTTGTTGGGGGGATCATCTAGATGTAAATAGAGCAGCTGTTGATTTGGACTATTGTGAAGTACATCTTGCGAAACTGGAAAAACATAATTTAAAAGTACATGCCATTAGCAATCATTTAGCTGGACAGCTTGTTTGCGATTTAAATGATGCCCGTTCCAATTCATTTGCACCGGATGAATGTGCCGGCGATCCGGAGAAGAAAAGAGCTTGGGGCGTAGAGCAAATGAAATTATCAGCCCAAGCTGCAAAAAACTTAGGAATTGATGTTGTAAACGGGTTTACGGGTTCTTCTATTTGGCATTATTTTTATAGTTTTCCATCGGTTACTCAAAAAACATTGGATGAAGGTTATGAATATTTTGCGAAAATGTGGAATCCCATTTTAGATGTTTTTGACGAGTGTGGAGTTAAGTTTGCTTTAGAAGTACATCCAACAGAAATTGCATTTGATATTGTAACAGCTGAGCGTGCAATTCAAGCTGTAAATGGACGAAAGGCATTTGGGTTTAATTTTGACCCAAGTCATCTTCATTGGCAAATGGTGGATCCGGTTAGATTTATTTACGAATTCAAAGATAGGATTTATCATTGTCATATGAAAGATGCTGCATTTCAATTAGATGGGCGAACGGGTATTCTTGGATCTCATTTAGACTTTGGTGATTCCCAGCGTGGTTGGGATTTTAGATCCCTGGGACGTGGTGATATTGATTTTGAAGAAATTATCCGCGCGTTCAACCATATTGAATACAATGGTCCATTATCGGTAGAATGGGAAGATATGGGCATGGAACGGGAACAAGGCGCAGAAGAAGCATGTAATTTCGTGCGTCAATTGGATTTTAAACGGTCAGGCAGAGCATTTGATTCTGCCTTTGAAGAATAGGATTATTAAATGAACTCAAATCAAAAAATAAATTCAAAGTGGCTTTTTAAAGCCAGTTTTATTGCGCTGATTGCAACATCATTTGCATTTGTAACTCGTTTTGCTGTGTTGGCAGATTGGGGGCGGCAATTCAATTTGAGTAGCACACAGATGGGTGAAATTGGCGGTGCAGGTGTGTGGCCATTTGCTATTAGCATTATTTTATTTAGTCTTGTGATTGATAAAATCGGTTATGGCACGGCCATGGTGTTTGCCTTCGTCTGTCATATAACTTATGGATTGATGGCAGTTTTTTGGGCGCCCAACGCAAATCCTGAGCAAGCATATACCATATTATTTTGGGCCAGTGTGATTTTGGCACTTGGGAACGGAACGGTAGAAGCAGTAATTAACCCTGTGGTTGCTACTATGTTCGATCGTGATAAAACCAAATGGTTGAATATTTTACATGCGGGATGGCCTGCGGGTCTCGTTGGTGCAGGTCTTATGACTATGGCCATGGGTGGTGCAGATTGGCGTTATAAAGTGGGACTTATTTTTATTCCTGCTGTTATTTATGGTGTTATGATGTTTAAACAAAAATGGCCAGTTCAAGAGCGTGTGGCCGCTGGCGTTTCCTACATGGATATGTTGAGAGAATTTGGATTATTGGCGTCATTATTGGTAATTCCGATTATAATTCGTCAGATTGCTGTTGTGTTTGGTTTAGCTCTTTCAACAGAAATTCTTTTGGATATTGTTTTATTTTTAGCTTTTGGCTATACCATTTGGCCTAAAAGTGAATCAATTAAAGGATCCAAATTATCTATTGTATTAGGTAGTCCCATGCTTTTCATTTTAATGCTCATAATGATGCCATTAGCAACAACAGAAATTGGAACGGATGGTTGGATTACAGCTTTAATGGAAAAAGCTATGGGTGATATTGGATTGCCTGCTGTTACGGTATTGGTTTATACATCAGCTATCATGATGGTTCTTCGATTTTATGCCGGACCTATTATCCATAGATTTAAACCTTTAGGGTTATTAACTATTAGCGCAGCAATTGCTGCCATTGGTCTTCTGCTTTTATCTCAAAGTACGGGGATAATGATTTTAGTTGTCGCAACACTTTATGCTTTGGGTAAATCCTTTCTTTGGCCAACTATGTTAGGTGTGGTGTCTGAACAATCACCAAAAGGGGGTGCATTAACATTAAATGCTATAGGCGGAATGGGAATGTTAGCTGTAGGTGTACTTGGTTTCCCATTTATTGGGATGTTGCAGGATAACGCATCTTCCGAATTATTACAGAAAAAAAATCAAGCTATTTATGAACAAGTTGTAGTAGAAAAAGATGGTGTATTGGGTGAATACAGTGCAATTGACTTGGATAAGGCGAATAAATTATCTGATGAAGAACAAGCAACTATTTCTAATGTTACGGAAGACGCTCGTCATGGAGCTTTGGCCTATATGGCGATTTTCCCATTCATTATGTTGTTGAGTTATGTGGGTCTCAACTTCTATTTTAAAAGTCGTGGTGGGTACGAACAAAAAATATTGGCATCATCAGATTAATACAATTTAGATCATACTTTGAAATCCTATTTAGAAAAAACTGAAAATTATTTACAAAATCATTTGATTCCCTTTTGGGCGGATCGAGTCGTGGATAAACAATTTGGTGGATTTCAAACAAACTTTGATCGGGATGGAAAACCAACTTCTGTTACTGAAAAATCCTTTTTAGCTCAAGGACGAAGCTTATTTACCATTTCACATGCCATCCGATGTGGATATGATTGGCCAAATGGGAAGCAAGTATTGGAGCAAGGTGTTGATTTTTTATTTAAGCATTACATAGATAAAGAGAATGATGGTTATTATTGGATTGTAGATGAAGGTGGGTCAGTTTTAGATGATAATAAAATTATTTATGGTCATGCATTTTTGATTTATGGATTATCAGAATATTCATTATTAACAGGCGATGAATCTGCAAAAAATGAAGCCATTCGATTATTTGATTTTTTACAAAATCGAATAAAAGACAATGAATATGGCGGTTATTTTGAACATTTTAATCGAACATTTGAGCCGATAAAAGCACGGAATGATATTGGTGTCTTTAAATCATTAGATGTCCATATGCATCTCATGGAAGCATTCACAACATTGGTAGAATTGACAGGTGATGATTCTCATAAAAAAGCATTAAATGAAATAAACCAATTGATTTTTGATAAAATGATTCATCCAGACACTGGGACAGGCATATCTATGTTTACACAAGATTGGACTCCTATCGCTAATGTTGAATTGGATACAGTTTGGGGTGCAGATCGATTTGATGAAGACGGGAAATCCACATCCATCACATCCTATGGACATAATATTGAATTTGCGTGGTTATATTTATTGTCACAGGATGCCTTAAACATACCCCGAAACCAAAGTTTTATTGAAATGACTAAAATATATGAGCATACATATTATAATGGTATTGATTGGGCAAATGGTGGATTATATGTGGAAGGCGAACGAGAAGGTGATGTGACTGAAACCAATAAAGAATTTTGGCAACAGGCGGAAGGTATGGTTGGGTTTTTAGATGCTTATTTACTAACCAAAGATGAGAAATATTTAGATGCCTTCAAAAATTTGCATGATTTTGTTTTTACGAAAATGATTAACTGGGATGTAGGTGAATGGTTTGCTCTTTTGGATAAAAAAGGGGATGTTACATGGGATTATATGGGAACCAGTTGGAAAACATTATACCACACCGTTCGTGGAATGTGCGAAACGGCCAATCGTCTTAAACGAATAATTGAAGAATCTGAAACAACGCCATTAAAATCAATGGTAACACCATAGGAGCCAGTATGAAAGAGTCTGTTAAAAAAGAAACAAATAAAACGATTTCAAGGAGAGATTTTATTGCAAAATCTTCGGTAGCTGCTGCTGCTTTCATGATTGTACCTCGTCATGTATTGGGCGGTGTTGGTTATACTTCACCAAGTGATAAATTAAATATTGCGGCTATTGGGGTAGGTGGAAAAGGAAGATCTGATATTGCAGGTGTTGCCACAGAAAATATTGTAGCGCTCTGTGATGTAGATGATGTGAATATGTTTAAAACTATTGATAAAGCAGGTGAATGGGCAGCCGAAAATGGACTTTCGGAAAACCCTTTAGCAAAGGTGCCAAGATACAAAGATTTTCGAGTTATGTTGGATAAGCAAAAAGATATAGATGCAGTTACAGTGAGTACCCCAGATCACTTCCATGCTGTTGCAGCCATAACGGCCATTAAACAAGGGAAACATGCTTTTGTGCAAAAACCACTTACACATTCTGTGGATGAAGCGCGAAAATTAAGTGTCGCCGCTAAAAAGGCTGGCGTAGTGACTCAAATGGGAAACCAAGGTCATGCGGGAGAAGGTATTAGGTTAATCAGTGAATGGCTTGAAGACGGTGCCATCGGTGATGTTCGTGAAGTGCATTGTTGGACAAACCGCCCCGTATGGGAAACAGGTATGCCTCGTCCTTCGACAATTCCATCTGTACCACCTACGTTGGATTGGAATCAGTGGATCGGGCCAGCGCCTTACAGACCTTATCACCCAGATTATGCGCCATGGAGTTGGCGTGCATGGTGTGATTTCGGAACCGGTGCATTGGGTGATATGGGTGCGCATATTTTTGACATTCCTTACCATACATTAAAAATGGATCATCCTACTTCTGTTTTTGCCAGTTCATCCAAATTCAATGGAGAATCTTGGCCGGTGGCATCCACTATTTATTATGAATTTCCACAACGGGGAAAACTTCCACCTGTCAAATTGACTTGGTTCGATGGGGGCATTATGCCACCAAGGCCAGAAGGAATCGAACCGGGAAGACGGATGGGCGATGGTGATGGCGGAATTATGTTTTATGGTGATAAAGGAATGATTATGTGTGGCTGTTATGGAAGACAACCAAGACTGATTCCAGAAACAAGTATGAAGGCGTATAAACGACCTGCTAAAACATTGAAACGATCACCTGGAATTCATCAAGAGTGGGTGCAAGCTATCAAAGATGGTACCGATGGTACTTCCAACTTTGAATATGCAGCTATGTTGACCAGCACGATGTTATTGGGAAATGTAGCTATTCGAATGGCGCCACGAAGTACCAAATTAGAATGGGATGGCAAAGAAGGTAAATTCACAAATATGGATGAAGCGAATGAATATCTTGGTCGTAAATATAGAGATGGCTGGAGTCTGTAAATTATTATTAGGAGATAATTATGAATAAAAAATATATAATTGGTTTGGTTACAATAATTGCTGTTGTTTTTGCTACAACAATGATGAGCAATCCATCTGAAAAAGGGTGGGAATCATTATTCAACGGTAAAGATCTTACGGGCTGGCGTGCCAGTGAAAATGGTGATTTCCGTGTAGAAGATGGCGCCATAGTTGTTCGGGGAAATCGAGCTCATTTATTTTCTGATCGAGAATTCACAAATTTTGAATTTAAATGTGAAATAATGACAAGTCCCAACAGTAATTCAGGCTTGTATTTTCATACACAATATGAAGAATCCTGGCCCAGTCGTGGATACGAAGTGCAGGTAAATACATCCCATGGCGATCCCGTGAAAAATGGAAGTCTTTGGGGTGTGGTTAGATCATTTGAACCAATGGCAAAAGATAATGAATGGTTTACTTTGAGCCTAAAAGTCGAAGGCAAACATGTGGTGACCAAAGTTAACAGCAACGTTGTAGTGGATTATAATGAATTGGAAGGTGTGACGGCGGGCCGAAGAATTGATAAGGGATCTTTTGCTATTCAAGCCCACGACCCAAAAAGTATGGTGCGATATAGAAATATTATGGTTAGGGAGCTGGATTAATTCATGTGGGTATTCACCAAAACTTTATTGTTATTCGTTATTGGGCTTATTGGGTTTTCTTGCGCTCCGGAACTATATGTAGAAATTGAAGCAGATCAACGCATGGGTGATTGGGCAGGAACTCGAATAAATAAAGAAGGTAGAGAAGTACCCATGGCAGCTCAATTGATCGCTTATAAAAATGGTCGGTTTACGGCAAACCTTTTAACAGAGTTCGATAAAAAAGATAATCATTTGGCCACCATCAGTGGTAAGGTAAAAGGAAATGAGATTCAGCTCATTGGTTCCTACAAATATGGATCACGGTGGAAAGGCATTGTGACAGATTCATCTTTCAATGGTACATATCATGGACAGAGTCATGGCACATTTGCCTTGAAGAGAGTAACCCGATTATCTCCAAATTTGGGAAAAGAAGCACCAGAAGGAGCTATTGTATTATTTAATGGTTCCAATTTGGATGCATGGACCCACGAATCCAGTGTTCCTGGTTATATTGATTTATCCAAACATGTAGGCGGGAGTGAATGCGCTGAATACTTAAAAGCTAAAGTTTGGTCCTATATAGATCAAGACGCTATTTTAGAATTGGGAAGTAATGATGGTATTGCAGGCTGGTTGAATGGTGAAAAAATCATTTCTGAAAATGTATTAAGACGAGCAAGTGCTGGGGAAGAAGCGGTTAGAGTTTCACTTAAATCCGGATGGAATCAATTCTTAATGAAAATTGTGAATGCAGGTGGCGGTTGGGGTATGTTTGCTCGGTTGACAGATGATGATGGCAATCCATTAAGTACTATTTCTGAATATGTGGATGGTGTTCAATCAAGAGATTTTCTGACTAAAAATGATAATTATTTAACACTTTGGGATATGGCTGGTCCTTATAGAATTAAAGGAAAAAATGGTCGAGAAATTTTCGACCATCCATTTCCACCGGAAAAAAATGATTCAAATGTAGAATGGACAAAATTAGATATTCATAAATTAGGTGATGCCGCTCAATGGATTATAAAAAATGAAGCAGTTGAAATAAAACCGGGTACATCGGGAATGCTCACGCGACAGAAATTCAGAAACTTCACATTACATATTGAATTTCGCTTACCCTTCATGCCAAATTCGAATGGGCAAGGCCGTGGAAATAGTGGTGTTTATCTTCAAGGTCGGTATGAAGTTCAAGTTTTAGATAGTTATGGCTTGGAAGGCAAGGATAATGAATGCGGTGGTATCTATAAAGTGGGTGCGCCGGCAGTGAATATGTGTGCGCCACCTATGCAATGGCAATCCTATGATATTGATTTTACTGCACCAATATTTAATAAAACCGGAAAAAAGATTATCGATGCTCGAGTAACCGTGAATCATAATGGAGTGATTATTCATGATAATGTTGTTATTCCAAAACCTACGGGTGGAGCTGTAAATATGAATACAGATAAACCGGGCGTTTTATTGTTGCAAGATCATGGGAATCCTGTGCAATATAGAAATATTTGGATTGTTGAAAATAATTAACCTACGAAAAAGGGAAAACTATGAAGAAAAATATTAAAACTATTAACCGTAGAGATTTTATTAAAAAATCCACTGCAGTAGCGGCAGCATTTACCATTGTTCCACGATATGTGTTAGGTGGAACGGGATTTATTGCGCCCAGCGATAAATTGAATATTGCTTGTGTGGGCGTGGGTGGAAAAGGGTATTCTGATACACACGGTGTAGCGTCTGAAAATATTGTTGCCTTATGTGATGTGGACGAATTGAAAGCCGCTAAAACATTTAATGATTTTCCAAATGCTAAACGATACACAGATTTTCGTGTCATGTTGGAAAAAGAAAAAAACATTGATGCTGTCACTGTATCTACTCCAGACCACAATCATGCAGTCGTTGCTATGGCAGCCATGGATTTAGGTAAACATGTTTATGTGCAAAAACCATTAACCCATACGGTTCATGAAGCGCGGATGTTGGCGAAAAAAGCTAAAGAAATGGGTGTGGTCACCCAGATGGGTAATCAAGGTCATGCAGGTGAAGGCGGACGTTTAATTAATGAATGGATTTGGGATGGAGCCATTGGCGATGTAACGGAAGTTCATGTATGGACAAATCGTCCAGTATGGCCGCAAGGTATTGGAAGGCCGGGAACATTACCATCCGTACCGAAAACGTTAGATTGGAATCAATGGTTAGGACCTGCAAAATGGCGACCTTATCATCCGGCTTATGTACCTTTTGCATGGCGTGGTTGGTTGGATTATGGTACAGGTGCTTTAGGTGATATGGGTGCGCATTTAATTGATCATCCATATTGGGCATTGAAAATGGAATATCCTGATACAGTGCAAGCGAGTTCAAGCCCAATTAATGATGAAACATATCCAAATGCATCCATGGTAACCTATGAATTTCCAGCTCGGGAAGGGATGGTACCGGTCAAAATGATTTGGTACGACGGTGGACTTATGCCACCAAGACCCAAAGAGTTAGAAGCAGGCCGAAGAATGGGAGATGGCGGCGGCGGTGTTTTATTCTATGGTACTAAAGGGAAAATGATGTGTTCGACCTATGGTGGTAATCCACGCATTATTCCAGAAACAGCGATGAAAGCATATCAACGACCCAAGAAAACAATTCCACGTTCTCCGGGGATTCGGGAAGAATGGATTGAAGCAATCAAGGGTGGCTCTCCCACAACATCTCATTTTGGCTATGCATCCAAATTGACAGAAACTATGTTGTTGGGTTGTATCGCATTGCGTGTGAAAGACAATAATATGATTTTAGAATGGGACGGAAAAAAGGGTCAGTTTACTAATTACGATGAAGCGAATGCTTTTATTCATAAAGAATATCGAGACGGTTGGACATTATAAGGAAACCACTGATGGGTAACTTAATAACCTAAACATTAATTGATTTGTGCAGAGATTTATGATATATAAGACAGTTATCGTTACTATTTCATTAATTGGGTTCATATTAGCCCAACCAAACCAATGGGAACTTGCAAATGGTACTGAAGGTATTTATATCAACGATATAGATATTTTTCACCAAAACCCTGACACAGTGTATGCCACTGGTAATCAGTTTTTAATTAGCACAGACAGAGGAGAAAATTGGGTTAGTGTTTCAGGAATGGCTTTTTCATCGGTTATTGAAGTTGACCCGTTTGATTCAAAAAGGATTTATTTAAGTCATAATGTTCTTCCTTCAGATGGAAATGAGGTTTTAATAACCGCGGATGGCGGAATTAACTGGGATACTATATTTGAAGAATACGGCTGGCCTGATTTACCTATAGTAGAAACTGACCCAGGCGATCTAAATACAATTTATATTGATGTAGTACCCAACACATTTTATAGAAGTTCCGATCAGGGAAATACTTGGGATAGTATTCCTTCTCCTAATGCATCTGGTTTAACATCACTCGCTATTGCACCATCCAATATAAATATTCTCTATGCAGCGTATTTTGGTCCAAATTATATATATAAAAGCACAGATCGCAGCCAAACATGGAGTCAACTACCGTTTCCGTCTATGTACGGTGGTGTGCTTGTTCTTGCAGTAGATCCAGATACTCCCGATATCGTTTATACAACAATGTCTGCAGGGGAATCACGAGGGGTGTATAAATCAATTGATGGTGGCCAAAATTGGGAACTGAAGAATAATGGAATAGAAAATTTGGATGGTTATGATTGGATACAAACTATTGTTATAAACCCCAAAGAGTCAGAGACACTTTATTTGGGAGTAACAAGCTCTTATACAAATGATCAAAATCCAATGCTTTATGAATCGAATGATGGTGCAAATAGTTGGCATTCATTTTCTGTTGGAATGCCTGAATATGGTACAGTTCAGACATTATCGGTAGATACAATGAATAGTAGAATGTATGCAGGGGACCAGAAATGGAATATATACCCTTGATTTTGAACTTTCTGTTGATGAATACGATTTTCAAATTCCAATATTAATTTCACTCAAGCAAAATTATCCAAATCCGTTTAATTCTTCAACAAAGATTGCTTACAGTTTGTCTAAAAATTCATTTGTTAAATTGACCGTATTTGATATTTCCGGTAAAAAAATTAAGAGATTAGTTAATGAAATAAAAAACACTGGAGAACATTCAGTAATGTGGGACGGAACAGATTTAAATAATAAATCCGTTCCATCTGGAGTTTATTTTTATGTTTTGAAAAATGATCAGGGTTTATTTTGAAAAAAAATGATTCTGCTAAAATAGGAAACTAAAAATGAAAATGACAACTCAAATAACAACAACTCTATTCATAATGTGTGTTCTAAATGCGCAAACCATAACAATCACCGGAACCGTGAATGATAAAATCGGGAATCCTGTTGAAGAAGTAAGCGTATCGTATTTATGTGATGGAACGGATATTATTACTCCGGTTCAGACAGATAGCACGGGATACTTTGAATTTACTTTTGAGCAATTAGGCATTGACGATAACACTTTACCCAATTCCATCAACTTGGGAGCAAACTATCCCAATCCGTTTAACCCGGGAACAGTTATTCCATTAAGCACAAACAAACCGGGACTTTTTCTAATTCACGATTTATTGGGAAGACAGATTCAATCCATTGCCATAAAGGTTGTAGGTGATTTTAAGATAACATGGGGTGGAAAACTCAATAGTGGTCTTCCTGCTCCCGCAGGGATTTACTTTTATTCATTCCAAACAGATGAAAATAGATTAACAGGAAAAATGATACTCATGGATGGCGGTGGAAATACCGGACTTTCTATTTCCGGGAGTACGGGTGTAACCCAGCAAAGGCAAACAAGAAGAAATACTGAATGTGAAAATCATACAATTACTTTTACTGCCGACCATATTACAGATTTTGAAATTGACTTGGGCGAAATTGGATACACGGAAGATACAAATATAACCCAAGAAGTGAATCGGGGGCCTTATTGGTTATTTGATTTACCTAATCCATATTTACCAGAGGGTGATACTTTAATTCTAAACCTGAATGAATATGTTTATGATGATGGG
>Ga0005234J37281_1014982_pt1 | contig 12280 bp, 1 predicted proteins | sample SaaInl072_150m_B_FD_37281 | JGI IMG/M metagenome (IMG submission 37281)
ATCAGGAAAAGAAAGACAGAGGTGTCAAGAGTAAGGTATTCTGTAATACATTTTGTAGACACACACCAACAAAGAACACACAATGGTGAGGTCTTTTTCTTTCGTTGCGATAGCGGCATGGTCGATGTCTGTATTTTTAGTGTTTAGTAGTAGATTCGCAGACGCGAAGGGTGTTAATGGGGTTTCAATAACCTGTAATGCCGATGCGTTTGTCGAGCGTGTTACAAATGCTAGGTCGGACGCCAAGAGTGCGAAAACGAAGGCGGACGCTTCACGGGTTAAAGTTACGTTGGACACGGTTCAGAGTTCTTTAGTGCAGGAGCAAAGCGCTTTCTTGCACCGCAAAGATTCCCTGGTTTTGAAGATGGATGCCACCATTGGCCTCAACACGGGGTATATTTTGGCTCTTTCCAACAAGCCCAAGGATGCCCTGCGGAAGGCGAGAAATGCTCTAGCCGCGTTTAAATCGCACGTGCAAATAGCAACCAGGAAGTTAGCGGAAGGCGAGAGCAGGTTAAGAGCTGCGGAGGAGAACTTCAAGAGCAAACCTAGCAGTGGGGCCTTGAAGCGAAAGAGCGAACAACAAGCTGTTGTGAAGAACCTCGACGCAAAGGTAGAGTCTTCCCGTGGTAGAGTCAAGGAAGCTGAAATTGCCGTATCTGTAATCGAAACGAAATGCTCTTCCACAACAGAGGAGTGCAAACGCGCTTTGTTAGTGGGCAGCAACGTTAGTGGCGTTGCCCAACTTGAGGCCAACAATCAAGGGTTGAAAACCGTCAAGGCTCAAACCGAGACGGACAGCGATCGTTGTGTGAAGAAAATCAACCACTTCGTGCATCTTCTTGATGAAAGTAGGATTACGTTGATACAAATGCTTGATGTAAACGTATTGAATAGTATGAAAACGTCGCGGGACGCCATGATGATGAGCGCCGAGGCACGTGGTGTGCTGGAGGCAGCGCAAACTAAGCCCGATCGGATGTTGGCAGCAGAGACAGGCTCTGCTGCCCAGTTACACTCGGCCAACGGACGGACAAATGGCCCTCTTGTCGCAAATGACTTGTTTCTGAAATCGGCGGAAGACGCCGCAAAGCAGGCTGAATTTGTGTTGAAGCACAACGGTGTGAAGCCGTCCGCCGATAGCACTGGCGCGACCGGGGGCGACGATATCACTGGCGCGACCGGGGGCGACGATAGCACTGGCGCGACCGGGGGCGACAAAAGCACGGGCACGACCGGGGGTGACGATAGCACGGGCACGACCGGGGGCGACACGCAAGGCAGCGGCAGCGACAAAGAAATTGACGCCAGGCGTGAGGTAATTGCCAAACTACGTGCGCAGCAAAAAGCACTTGAGGAACAGATCCGGGAGCATCGGGAACACCTAGCAGTGGGCGATGATCTGGAAAAGGAGCGGAAGTACGTTCTAGACAAGGCCAAAATTGATGCAACAAGGGAGGCTAAAAAAATGCTAGAAGCTGCCACGAAGGAGGCTTTGGAAATGCGAAAAAAGGCGTACGAGGACGCAGTGGCTAATGTAGCCAAAGCACATTCGGAAGCCACAGCAATCGTTGCAAAGGCGTCTGGTACCATTGCCGCCACCCGCGTGCTTCACAATGCTATGAAAGATGAAATGGCTACTTCAAAAGCGGACCTTCTTAAGTTGGAACAGGCTGCTACCCAGAGAGAACAGAACGCGGACGAGTTTTACCTTCATGCAGCAACTACCAAGGAGGAAGCGCTGAGAGAAAGGAAGGCCGCCGAGCTGAAAATCGTTGGGGACATTGAATCCGAAGAAACGAGGAAAAGGATGGTGCAGAGTGAAACCATCAGACTCAATGGGGATCGTCTGAAAAGCGCATACATGCCCTCCTTAACAAGCTATGAGCGTGACCTTAATGCTACCGGCGAGAAAGCGATTCATGATTTGGAAAGCAAACCGATCCCTGCCTTGAACGAACAAGCAAGAGTAGGCGCTACTGCCATAGTGGGCTTGCAAAGCGCCGACGAGGCCTATTTCAGCGCCAAGTTGAAGGCGAGTATCGCAAAGAAAATGTTTGAAAACGCAGAACGCAAAATGCAAAATTTTGAGCAGCATGGCGAACGTATCCAAGCGAATATTGCAAATGTGGCAACAAGTTTCGCCAACGATACGGACAGTAAAGATTTAAAACTTTTGGAAGCGAAGAGAACCGCACACAGAGAAGATTTGGAGATTCAATGGGAAGACTTCCATATCCGCAAGGAAATGTACAAGTTTGATGTCGACGTACGTCGTTCGCAGTTGAAGAAAGCCAATGCTTGCCTAATCCTTGCGAAAAGAATGCGGGCTGAGATGATACATGCAGATAAAGCTATCAAATTGGCACAAGAAAACCAATTCAAGCGCATGAAAGATGGCGCGGAGGCGAGCTTCGCCCCCGTCAGGGTTGCCGAGACTGCTTTGAAGTTGTCGTCGAAGGCCATGGAATTACGTTTGCAAAATGTTCGGAACGACGCTGAATTAATCATCAAGCACACGAAAGAGCACATGAAAAAAGCTGACGCTACGTTCCTAACGAAGAAGGACATTATTGAGCAAGCATACAACCATGAAATTAAGAACCGGGAAATGGAAAAACAGCAACGGGCCACGCAGCGCCAACGACGTGACGCGAATATACAAGTTTTGGAGCAAATCACGAAGAATAATTTGGAACGCGGGGATAAGTTTCTGAATAAACTCGATAAAATCGAGGAGCGCATGCAAGGCGTGACTGGCGCTACAGGCATGGACGCTGAAATCGACCAAACGGGCTCCACCGGTAGCACTGGTGCCACCGGCGTGACTGAAAGCCTCGGGACGACTGGTGCGACAGGCATCTTCGGAGCCACTGGGGCGACAGGAATCAGTGCGGAGGAGGAAATGCCAGCCTTGTTGCGCAAACAGGAGGCAATAAAAGCCTTGAACTTGGCCCATGAGACTGAAATGGAAAGAGACAGTGCTATCCTTAAGCAAGCCGACAGTACCATTGCGAATGCTGCAATCATGGAAAGACGTCTTGCAGAAGCCCGCGTCGTGTCCCAGAAGAGCGCCGGGAAAGATTTGGTCGAAGGGCTCAATCGTTTGGTACGGAAGAAGAACGAACTGCAAGCACTTCAGTTGAAACTTGTGAAAGCGAGCGCACAGTCCCAACTTCAAAAGCAGCAACTAGCTGATGAAGCTAAGTTGCAGCTCGCATTGTCAGCTGTAAAAATGTCTCGTAAACGTGTGAAATCTTTTCTCAAGGAATATAACCACATGCGAATCAAACTGTTTTCAGAGCGTGCTGACTACACCTTTTTGAGGTCCAATACACCGGAGGACATTTTGTCGATTCACAAGGTTGAGGGCAATCTAGAAGAGATCAAAGCGAAGTCGAAGGTATCGAAGATGAAACTTCGAAACGCCGTTCGACTCGAACTCGAACTTCGCGCAAAACTGAGGGACGCATTGGCGCAAACGGAAGAAACTGAAATCAAGGTGAACGAAGGGCGACTGAAGACCGGGTCAGCAGGATCCTCCGCCGCAAGTTCAGTCTTGGATACCATCAAGGAAGAATCTTTGAACTCCCAACTAGAAAGTATGGAGGCGACCAATTCGCGAGAGGACGCTGATGCAGCCATGTCAGAATGTCGAAAGGCGAACGCGGAGACGGCCATTGCCCAAAACGAGTGGAAGGAGGCGACCATCGCCATGCGTAAAGCCGAAGAAGATTTGAGAGACAGCGCCGACGATCTGGCGGTATCCGGAGCTGGTGTCTCGAAAGAAGCAAGAAAAATAAAGGAGCAGGAAGTTAAGGCCGCAAGGCTAGGATTATTCAGAGCGACCAATGCACTTGCTCGTAAAATCGCCCACGCGAGGCGTGGAAACAGGATGCTAGCAACCACTTGTGCAACCGCGGAGTTTTTGCGAATGGAGAGTGCAACGGCACAAGAAGAAACGGCAGAAGCGAAATCTAATCTTGAAATGGTAAAGACGATCTCCGAATCGTCAACGTATCCCTCAAACAAGAAATCAATTGATGAACAATTGCATTCAGCTGACATCGGGATGGAAAGCAATGCTACCGTATCTTCCTCAAAAGATAAAGATTACGAAGAAATGGAAGCGGAAGAGGCGGAAAACAATGAAAAAGATGCGATGCGACGGGTTAAGGAGGCAGAGGCAAAAGAAGCAAAACTTGAAAGTATGAAGAACAACCTCACAAGTTCAATGGCTGTTGCTACGGAGAGCGCGAACGTTACCGACTTGGTGAATCGTACGAAGCTCGATAGCGAAGACAAAGAGTTTGCCGAAGAAGCACTAGGGCGCAAGAACGACGACATTGCCGTGAAATCTGTCGAAAGGAACCTGGACGCGAAGGTCAAGGATGCCGAGGCAGGCCTTGAATTTGGCCAGGATGTTTTAATGCGCCAATTGCAGGGCGAGACGCAGGAAGTTGTCAAGAGTAACGAGCTTTTGCAGAAAGGCCCCCATAACGCGACTGTGTACGACTTCTCCGAAAACTTTGCAGGAGAAAATTGTGCAACGTGCAAGGAGCACCGGGACGTTCTCCGCATGGCGCGCAAGAGCGCTCAAGCGTCTGAGATCGCTGATGCAGCAGGGTTGACGAGCAAAGCCATTGAACATCGCCTTGCCGTCGCAGCTTTGCAGAGCGAGTTAAACTCGAAGCGATCCCAAGTCAAGCTTAACCAGGCCGTTGAAGAGCATATCCGTTCTCTGGAAGACCGCGTGCAAGGCGCTTCCTCGCGCGCCAAGTTGGCTCTTGAGCAAGAGCAGCCTGCTAAAGAGAAACTTATCGATATGGACGACAATGTAAAAGTCGCAGAACAAAAACATCGGGAAGCCGCCTTGGACTTACAAAGAGCCAAAGGCAAGTACCAAGTCACGTTGAGGGAAGAGGAAATGCAGAAATCTTTGTTGAGACAAGAAGAAGTGAAATGGAAGGCCAGTCTTGAAAAACAGAAGCAAGCCGTGTCCCGTAAGAAGCAACTCGTAACGGGAGCCGAAGACGACGAGGGAAAAGCGAAGGCCGTGCACAAAGAAGCCATCGGGGAAATGCAAAGATTTGAAAACCCATACGCAGAGCGCGTTGAAAGTGCCAGACAAAATTTGACCAAATTGGAGAAAGCTATCGAGGCTGCCAAGAAAGAAGTGGCTGAGGCGAAACGCAAGATTGCCTCCATCTCGCCCGCATACGAAGCGGCAAGGCAACAACATCGCGCGACCTCCGAAACATTACGCGCTCAGTTTGGCTTCAACGAAAAGGAGATCTTTGGTGGTCTTCCAACGGGCCTTGAGGGCGAAGCTGCAAGCGGCAGCACCGGTGGACAGTCGTTGCAAGAAGTTGCTCACGGCGCTACAGGTGCTACAGGTGGTGATGAAACCGGGGCCACTGGAGGAGAGACTGGCATCGGCGCTTCCTCGACCGGTGCCACTGGCGCAGATGGGCTTGAGGCCACTATGCGATTTAGTGAAGCCCGCCATACCTTGTTGAAAGCTTTAAATGAAAAGCAGGAAGCCGAGGTTGGTTTAAAGACCCTTCATTTGGCAATGGAGAAAGTCAGCAAACGTGTTGACAAGTATACGGTGCAAGTTTCTGAAAAAGAGGCAGAGCATTCTGCGGCACGAAATGAATTATTTCAAGCCGTACGCAGTTTCATGTCAGCTTCGCGAAAACTTCGCAATGCTAAAACAGCAGAACAGAAAGGCGCCCAAGCAACGCTTGAACGCCTTGAGAAATCCGAGGCCGAACTAGACAGCAAAAAGCTTCAGGCCAGTCAACGGGTGGAGGCTGCGAAAGCCAAGAAAGCCGAGACGGAGGAACAACTGCAAGAAAGCAAAGAAAATTTGGAGAAGTACAAACGCATGCAAGAATTGGCTCGTATTGATCTGGACGAGCAGAAATCGAAGCTGAAGGCTGCCGAAGCAGCGTTTAAGAGCATGAAATCAGAGTGGGAGAAATTGGAGTACCTGCAAAAGGAACTTGGGAGCGAGCAACGAGAATTGGATGCAACAGTAGAAAACGCCAAAAGATCGAATCCTGAGAATACCGATTCGGGGGCATCGGGTGCAACTGGTTACTTTTCGAAATTCGACATTACAGGCGTTGAAGACAAATATGACGAGTATGCTACAGGAGCAACTGCAACAGATAGCATGACCGGTATTTTCGGCGATGAAGAGGCCGACCCCAATGCCAGCGGCGCAACAGGAACTGTTGCCAATGTTTTCAATATGGTGAACGACCCTGATGAACTTGAGTCCGTGCATTCATCGACTGAGCTTGGCAAGGTTATTAGTGCATTAAACAGAGACACGGAAAATGCCCGTGATGCTGCCAAGGAAGCACTGGAAATCATTCGTTCGAGTAAAGGAACCATTGCGAACGAAACAGAACGCTATATTTTGACGAAAACCGATTTAGATGCTGCTAAATCAGATTTGGAGTACAGCAAGAGCGTAGGCCGCTATGAGGATCAGACGCGGGCAGAAGCAGAAGTTCAAGCCGATGAAACACGTGTGAAGGCCATCCAAGCAAAATTAGCAACAAAGAAGAAGGCGTTGGAATCGGCGTACAAGGTTGCTTTTCAGAAAACAGCAGTGTTGAAAGCGATGAGGGAAACCAGCACAGTCAAAGTCAACGTGTTGAAAGCGAAACTTCTGGCAGACAAGCATGTCCGGAAGCTTCGAAAGGAAGTCGAGACCTTGCGCAAGAACAAGGAACACGCCGCCTCGTTGCTTGCCGATTTGACCAATAAATCGGATACCGTTAATTCACAGATTAAAGACACAGAAACAGACATTGAGTCGAATTTGACGCCGGGGGCCAAGAAGGCTGGCGAAGAAGTTGCCAAAGATAAAGTCACCTTAAACGGACTCATGTCAAAATACGACATCATGGAAGACGAACGGAAGGATGACGAAAAAGCTGTCGAAGGTGCCAGGAGTGGGGTTGAGAACACCCGAAAAATGGTTGAAGCAGCTGAGGTAACACGCTTTAGCAGCGCGTTCAGTTCTACCGGGGCCACCGGGTCCACAGGGGCCACCGGCACTGACGCTTCAACAGAAACAGGCACGGTTGAGGATATTGCGGCGGAAGCAAACAGAGTTTATCTTGAAAAAGAGACAAACTTCGACAAGATCACCAGCGTATTGACTGAGTTGAAAACCAAACTGAAACAAAGCAAGCGACAATACCAGGAATATGTCAGTACTAAGGAGCGCTATGAGAGCAACATGAACAGCTTCCGGGCACGATATGCAGCAGCGCGAAAGGAAGTGGCACTCACAAAAGACTTGACAGTTGCAGAATTGAACAAAAAAAGGTTGGCATACATCCGGGATGAAAGTGAAGCCGGCAATGATTCTCGCATTTCTGTTCAGATGCAAGAATACGAACGCGCATTCCAGGCCGCATCCCAGGAGTTGAGTGATGCCGTTGCCGCAGAAGCAGAGAAAAAAAGTGTACTCGGTGAAGTTGAAAAATTGAACGATGAGAAATTGAAGGAAAGGATACCGATCGCCGAGAAAGCAAAGAAGACCGAAATTGCTGCAAACAAAGCCGTCGAATACGTAAAGAAGAAGAGTCTTCAGTTAGTAGCTGCACTTGACAAGTTGAAGCAACTGCGGGCTGAAATCGAAGAGGAAAGGACGTCGACTCCTGGTGCTGACGGAAAGCCGACTCCTTTGGATATTCGGTTGAAGGCGGACAAAACGGAAAAAACCCAGTCGAAGATGAACCTAGCCAAAGCCGACGTCCAGTTGTCAAAAGAAGAGGCCTATCAAATGAAGGCTGAGAATACAGTCGAAGAAACGCTTCAAAATATCAAACGCACTCGGCGATATGCCAAAGAGTTGTTGCACGATCTGAATGCCACAAAACAGCCGGGTAGAGAAATCGACGCAGTGCAAATGCAACAGGACGTTCAGAATGACTTTGAGCAAGTGATGGAGATGCATAGCACCGCCAAAGTCAGCAAAAAGAGGATGAAATCTTTGATCGGTGAAATCGTGAAGGGTATTTCAGAGTCTTACAAAAAACAGATTTCTGATCTACACGCACGCAGTTCGGCAGAGTCCGAAAAGAAAGCCCCTCTGGTCGCAAAGCGAGAAGAGGTTATCGTGAAATGCAACGAAACGAAGAATGCCCTTGCGCAAACCCAATCCAAACTTGGCGGGGTTGTGTCCAAGTACAGCAAGGTTTTGGAAGAGATTTCCAATGTTTTGAAAGAAAAAATGTCCGCGGACGAGACGCAGACGGCTGTTATCGACGAAAAAACAAAGAAATTGAAAGCCAAGAAAGCGAAGTTGAGCCTGAAACAAGATATTTTGAGTGCTGAACTGGAAGAATTCGAGCTGCGCGTGACGCAATGTAGTACTGAGGTTGGCGACATAGCTGAAGACATAGTCGACGTGGAAGAAGATATCAAGATGTTGCACGAAAAAATCGTACGTGTCCAGCAAAAATTTGATGCCACTATGGTCAACGTGAGAGAACGAATCACGAAAGAGGTGACCAAGAGTGGGGCGCCAGGCCCCGTTGTAATGTCCTTGGAAGACGCTGCTAAAATTCGCACTCTTGGTGCCATGGAATTGCAGGCGCGCCGAAATTACTTTGGCAAAGTCGACGCTGTTAAGTCTGCCGCACATCTCATTAAGAACATAAAGCACGAATCTGTAGTAGCAAGCAGTGCGATGTCGTTGTTGAGTAGGCGAAATGCAAGCATGCAAATTAGAAAAATAGCCAGCAGTATTTCACCGTTGACGGAAGAAATAGATTCTATCAGTGACGTTACCAGACGGGTAGAAGACGAAGCAGTACGCTTTGGAAGAGACTCGCATTTGGAACTGTCTAAAATGGACAGCATTAAAACAATAAAAATGGCAGTTGAAAGCCGTGTCAAGGCCGGTGAAACTTTCAAAGCAGCGTGGAGTAACAAAACATCTGTTGGCAAGCGTTTAAACGACGAAAAACTTGTCGCAGACAAATTGTTCCGAACGTACGCTACACTCTCTGAGGAGTACAAAACTTTGTTGAAACGCAGCAAAGACGCCCTGTTCATTGCTGATCGAGCAACACACTACAGCATCGAAAGCAACGTTGCAATAGCTCGCGCGAAGCTTCACGTTCGCGACACCAAAGTGAAACAAAAGATTGCGACCGCGACATGCCACAAGCTGTCGTCCTCGAAGCTAAGCCATTTTGAGACTTGGCTTACGAATGGCGAGCACGGAGACGAAGAAGCCGACGTGCACGCTGTAAAGGCAGTGAAGGAGGCCAGAGTTGCCACGGACGAAGCAAACGAAGCTGAAGTGTTTTTGCACAAAGCGGAAGCTGATTACGAGCGAACTTCGATTGAGGTCAAGGAGCTTGAGAAAGTTCTAGCGGATGCAACGCGTCGTGCTGACATGGACTGCAAAAAAGCAAACGAAGATGATCAGGCACTGGAGCAACAAAAGCAAGTAAGCGATGCTGATTCATTTTTGGCTGGACTGGAAGCCTCTAAAGTAGCCGCTGAGCGCGAGAGCAAATTAAGCCGCCACCGATGTCTCGAGAGTCGCAAGGAAGAGAAAAAGTTGACCAAGCAGCTGAAGATATCTACCACAAAATTGAAGGAATTCGAGACGGTTCACAGCGATGCGGCTGAAGCAAGCTCGATGAAGAAACAAGTTGCCGCCGAAAAGATGAAGGCCGCTGTATCGAAATCGAAGTACGCGCATTTGCGGGTATTCGAGGAAACCGCTGCGTTTGCGCTCGCGAAGCATACGGCTTGCAACAACTCAAAGCTGCTCGTTCAGCACGCAGTTGACGCAGAGGCTGCCGTCGGAAATTTGGTCAAAACGTCGAGTCGTCTCCACACCCGTGCTTTGGAGACACGCGAAAAAGCAAACGCACTGTTCGGCCAAACTGAAAAAACGCGGACTGAAGTTGCAAAATTGAAGGAAGCATCAAGACTTGCTTACGAGCGTGTGTTGGACACTTACAACACGTGGCGCAGCATCGTAAGGAATGCGATAATCTCGAAGGACAATCTGTTTAAGTCGCGTAGATCTGAAATGGATGTCTTGAAGAAAGCACCACTCCGAGTACGAGAAAATTTGAGCAAGGCTTACGAAATTGAAAAGAAGCGTGTGGATGAGCTGGTTAAAAAGCTTAAAGATCACAGTGACGTGCAGGTGAAATATGGTGTCAAAGCAAAAGCATTGAAGGACAAAGCTCTCTCAAAGGATGCGGCCGCCTTAGAGCTTCGTCGTGGCATCAGAAAGATGGAAGAGCAGTCCGCAAAGAAAGCCGAGCGCATGATGAAGAAAATGATGGAGGGTGCCAATGAACTGTCTGATTCTGTCGTAAAGGCAGAGGTCTCGGAAGAAACGGGCACGACCGGAGCCACTGGTATGACGGGAGAAACTGGAAGCAGCAACACGGGAGTAACGGGCGCCACTGGCACCGACGAAAAGACCCCGGCAGAGGATGCGATGCAAAGCGAGCTGGTCGCTGCCGCCGAAGATGCCAAGAACAGCCCGACTGGCATTGAGTCTGAAATAGCAACGGAAGTTGAAGAAGGAAAGAAAGACGGCTTGAAAAAGTCACCTTTGGCCCACTGGTTAGGACCTAATGCATTGACGGACGTACATGGTTGCGTAACTGCCGCAGGAGACGCGTTTTGTCATGCAACAGGAAAATGTTTTAGTGTAAGCGAGCCTGACCAGTGCCCGACGGCACTTAATGAAGCGACAGGCATTCTAGAAATCAAGCTACCCAAATGCCCATGGTGTGTTTCTGGCACAAATGCCTCGAAAACAGCGGCCGCAAGGCCCTTTTTGTTCCCGAGCGAAATGAAGATCGCAACGAAGAGGACCGATAGTGCGGTTCTGTCATGGAGTGAACGCATGTCCAAAGTTCAAGCCACAAACGAAGTAACGTACAGCAAGGCTAATAAAACCTTCAACCAACTGGCGTCCGCCGCGGCAGTTTCAAACGAGATGTACACGTCCGAGAATGCACACGTTCATTTGCAGAACTTGTTGAAGCGATTAGAGCTCCAACACTTCAATGCAAGCGGTGCTGTCAAAGAGGTTGTAATGAAACGCGTCCAGGCCGCAAAACTTGCACAGAAACTGAAAGAGGAGCAAGCGGCCGTTGAGGGTGGTGGCTCCGCCACGGGTACGTCCACCGGTTCCACCGGTTCCACTGGTGGAACAGGGGCCACTGGAGTTGCTGACGAACATGCAAAATACGCCGAGTTTAAGGTTGCAAAGGCGGAACTCGAAGAGGAGGCGTCCGAAGCTGCGGCAAAATACCGTGATGTCGAAACCTCCGATCCTGAAGCGCACAAGAAGTTGCTCGCCGTGCAGGAAGTCGTTCGCTCTGCAACTACTCTGAAGATGGTGGAAACTGCCCGGGCTCACCTGAAAGCAGTTATAGATATATTTGAAGAAGCTGGTGCTGAAACGGGAGGTACTGGAGCCAGTGGAGCCAGTGGGGCCACTGGGGCTACTGGGAGCGAAGATGAAGATGCCGACGAATCTGAGTCGGGGCCTACCGGTGTTACGGGAGGTTCCCAGCTATCCGAACAAAAAGCGGAAATGGAATCGCTGAAGCAACAGCATGCCTTAAAAGAGAACGAATGGGCCGATGCTCGCGAAGTGATGAAGAATAAACTTGCAGCTGCTGAGAAAGCGCTTCACGCCGCTACCTCCAAGCCGACAACGGCAAAGGTTGGAATGGACGTGACAGACGAAGAAGTGGAGGAAGCGATTGAAGGCAGTAGTGTCCTTCTTCACCATGCTGCTACAGGTAGCGGAACTGGCAGACTCACTTCCGATGTAAACCTTACTGGAACGAAATGCAAACCTCTTCTAAAAGTAGATTCAACTAAATCTGATTCGAAGTGCAAAATGTTTACGCTATCTGGCGAAAAGTGTGCGGGTGACTTGGATTACCCAACGGCCGAGAAAATGTGCAAGAGCCATGGTGCTCATGTATGCGCCCATACCGAATTAGTCGATGCATTTGAAGCGGGATACCAATCCAAAACATTTGGGTGGACCGCTACAAAATTAGGTGGCGAGAATGCAGGCCGGTTGGTTGAGAATATTATGCAATCCGATGCAGGCGACATGAAGAAGGGAATCAACGTGAAAGAAGTGGAACAGAATGTGAACAAAAAAGCGTATGGTGTCCACTGCTGTGGTACCAGTCTCGCTTAAGACGTGAGTTAATCACGAACAATGTTAATAAAATTACAAAGTTAG
>Ga0005234J37281_1025104_pt1 | contig 10977 bp, 6 predicted proteins | sample SaaInl072_150m_B_FD_37281 | JGI IMG/M metagenome (IMG submission 37281)
GTTGGTAGTGATAGACTAAGTAAATTTTCAAAATGGATATCACAATATAATGGAGTAGAAGGAAAAGCTCATGGATTTTATGATTTTACAGATATTGATTTTGTAAGTTCAGGAGACCGTGATCCCGATGCTGAAGGTGCCGCTGGAATGTCTGCATCAAAATTAAGAGAGTTTGCAGTTTCTGGAGACATTGATAGTTTTAAAAAAGGTACGAAATTATCTGCTAAAGATACAAAGTCTATGTATAACGAAATTAGGAAGGCTATGAAACTTGAAACCATAAAAACGGAACAAATTAATTTGAAAGAAGCACTTCGCCCTGAAAAAGTACCCGCACATAAAATAAAAGAAGGTAGAGAATTTCCCAAAACACCAGCAGACAAGAAAGCTCATTTACATAAATTATTTAAAAAAGTGGCAGATGTAAAAAAACAAAGAGAAAAAGATTGGGGCGTTAGCATAGTAGATAAAACCCCTAAAGGATATGGCCCTGATGAAGAAGCCCCCCCTGGAAGAGAAATACAAGTAAAAACATTAAAAAAGAAAGTGGGTGCGGATAAAGCATATGCGTTTGCTTGGGCGCAACATAATAAACATGGATTGCCAGAGGGTACTGGATTACAAGTAAAAATGGCTTTAGATGATGCAGGAGTAAAGGGAGAGTTTAAAGATGGAAAAGTTAATGTTCATAAAAAACATGTAAAAAAAGCACATAAGGCTTTAAAGGGAAATGTTTATTATAAAGGAAAAACTCCTGATGTTGTGGGAGAAGATATAATTGATGAGGAAAAATTTTCGAATAAAATGATAGATAAACTGAAACAGCAATATGAGCCGTGGAGAGGGAAAAGAATTAGTTTGGGTAGAAATGTAGAATTAGAGAAAATAGTAAGACAACTTGCAAAAAATAAAGATGCATTGACACAACTTGTTAAAGCAGATATTCCTTTTATTTCTATGAATGCAAGACTAATTATGCATCAGGATCATGGTGTGCCTCTGAATAAATTTGAAGGAGTGGAAAATCCATATGCTAATTTGAAAAAAGGACCGTCTAGAGCAACGATTCATAAAATGTGGGCAAATAAACAACAAGAAAAGAAAAAGAAAATGATGAAGTCCAGTCATCCAGGATATAATGAAGAAATTATAATTGATGAAATGGGACATATTGTAAATATAAGTGAGGCTAAAGCACAGTTCACTATAGAAGAAAATTTAAAAAGGAAAGCAGAACAATCAGGCATTTCATTTAAAATTTTAGAAAAAGTGTATGATCGTGGAGTTAGTTCGTGGAAAACTGGTCATAAACCAGGAACTACTTCTCAAGAATGGGCAGAGTCAAGAGTTAATTCGTTTTTAACTGGCGGCAAAACCAGATTAATCGCGGATGAAGACTTATGGAATCAAGTTAATTCTAAACACAGAATAAAGGAAGAAATGGACACAGATCAGGCATTTAAAAAATGGTTGGCTATTAGTGAAGCAGATGTAGTTATAGACACTCCTCAGGGCAGATATGTAAAAGCAGGAAATGTTGCTTCTGCAAAAATAAAAGCAAAAAAATCATTTAGGGACCATAAAGACAAGATAAAAGTAACTAGTAGACTTGCCACGCCTTTAGATAAAAAATATCTTCAACACAAAGACGGAGAGGCATAAATGAAACCGAACCCACTTCATGAAAACTGGAAAACACTTGCGCCCGGTTTATTCACAGAACCCGAAAACGATTTAATATATAAAGAATTTTTAAAATTGAAAGAGCAAGGAGATGTCCATCATCATCATTATGCTAAAGACGATAATCCTGATGATAAAAAAAAACGTGAAAAAGATGCTACTGCAAACGTCAAGAAAAAATCTAATAAATCAAACAATGATGATGAAACGCCAGCACAGAGTCGTAGTGAAAAAAAGAAAAAATTGGATCCTGTTGGCAAAGAAGATGGAGATATAGATAACGATGGAGATATAGATAATAGCGATAAATTTCTTGCAAAAAAAAGAAAAGCAATTAATAAGTCAATTAAATCTCGACAAAATACAAAATCTGAAAAAAGTATAAAATTATCGGGTAAAAAAGAAAAAATTGAAATTTACAAAGGAATTGAAGAAAATAAGAAACGATATACTAAAGATATTTTTGCTTTCGGTCAAAAAATTAAAAATCGACAAAGTGTTTTCGAATGCAGAAAAATAAATAAAAATTATGATGCAAATATCGAAAAGAAAACCGTTGACCTCAATGAAGGTGGAGATCAAATTTGGTTCAAAGGAATTAAAATGACTTTTGATGAATATTCTTTGATTTTTGCAACAATGTATGTTCCTGGCTCAAGAGTATTGCCAACAGAAGTTGCACCAGACAATTCCAAATATGGATCATTGTTGAAGAAATTGCCACGAAAAGATCAAAATTGGGTAGTATCATTACTCAAAGATTACATGAAACGTGGTGGGGTAGTTCATAAAGATGTTGTTAAGAATTTTGTTTTGAAAGAAGAAGTTGAACTTAATGAAGCACTTAAACCAAAAGATAAAGATGTCATACAGGCGTTTTATGATAAAGAAAGTTTGGAAGGTAGATTACTCTCCACTGATGGTAAGACATTAGAAAAACTTGGTATGGGTGGTCAAACAATCGCAGTGTGGAAAAACAATAAGATTGTAGTTACTGCTGTGAGCGATGTCAAATCAACAGATGAAATACTTAGATATATGAAAAAATCTATACCAAAACTCAATTTTGATAAAAAAAGTTGGCAAGAGTTTTTCGAGGAAGTTGAACTTGATGAAAGGCATGGAGGATGGAAGCCCGGCCCATATAACATTATTAATGTAACGACAGGAGAAATTCTTCAGGTAGTTAAAACTGGTACAGGAGCCAAAAGAATTGCAGATAAAATTAATTTTTCGCCCAAGACTCCCGATGATCAGATGGTGGGAGTATATCATGTGGACGCTAGAAATGATACGACAACTATAAGATGGTGGAAAAAGGAAAATGGAAAAAAAGTATATTATGGCGATTTAAAATCAGTCAACTGGTCTAAAATTAAACCGGGCGCTAAATCTGAAGAAGTTGCTGAAGGATGGAAAAAAGGTAAGTATACAATTAAAGACGAAAATGGAAAAATACTTGGCACATACAGTTCTGGTGGTAAAGCTAAAAAGGTAATGGATGACCTTATGCAAAAAGGTGATTACCCCGAACTAACTGTCTCAATGGTAGAAGAAGTTGAAGTTGCTGAAAAATTTGCAGGATGGATTGCAATATATGGTGGAAAGCAATTGGAAATTAAGAAAAGTGAAGCAGATGGAATATGGCCCGCAAAACAATTAGCAATTAAACACTTTAAAGTTCCTAAATCGAAACAAGGACTTCTTGCGATTAAACCAGCAGAAGAGGAAGTTGAACTTGGTGAAGCCGCATCAAAATATAAAAACGAGTTTGTCAAATATGCAGTAGAAATTATTAAAAAACTCAAAAAAGATGGTAAGATTGATGACTCGACAAAAGATAGTTTAATTATAAACACCATTTCCCCTATCATGGGTAGTATGGGTAGTCAACGTGAACGTTCCGTCTATAAAAAATACTTCCCAGACAAATATGATTTAAAACTTTTCGACAATTCTGGAGGCAATCAATATGATTCGGAATGGTCATCCCAGACTGATGCTAAAATGGACACAATTGCAAAGATGGCATTGAAAAAATTTAGACAAAATGAAGAAGTTGAACTTGGTGAAATGTCATATGTAATCAAATACAAAAAGGCAAAGAATAGATATTTGAGTAACAAGTCCAGAGATGTTGATAACACAAAAGATGCACTCCAATTCAAATCAGAAAAAGATGCACAGTCAACACTGAATGGTTTAGATTATCAGTTCAGAGGCAATTATGAAATTGTTAAAGAGGCCAGTGATAGTTGGGATGAGTGGAAAAATACAAGAATACAATCTAAAAATATCTTCAGAATGTTAAAACAAAAACATAAAAATAATATTCCTAAAATGAAGAGTGGTTTAGAACTCATCTTTAAACAAAATAAAACAAAACCAGACCAAGAAAAAGTAATGTGGCAGGAATTTAATAAATTTTTCAAAATCAAAGAAGACGTTGAACTTGGTGAAGCCGCATCAAAATATACAATCTATCACAAAACTTTTACCTCTGCGGCAACTCATGCCAAGGATTATGCAGAAAAACAGGGGTATGATTTAGATGATGGCGATTGGAACAGAGAAGTCACTATGGGCGGTGCTTCTGGAAGAGGTCGGCCAGGTGAAGGAAAGACCAAAAGGTTTAATATCGGGTTGGAGAAAAACGGTAAACCACAAAAGAAAAGGTTACAATTTCAAGTCTTCGGAATGCCTAAGGGTTCATATGAATTGAATATGTATATTGAAGAAGTTGAACTTAGTGAAGCGGCCGTGAAAACAAAATTGCGTGATCTTTCTCAAGAATTATCCGCTTATGCAAAAAAACATAGAAATAGTATTGATAGCTTATATTTTAAAAAACTTGCACAAATAGCCGCCTCAGGAAAAATTCCTTCCGTTCAGGACATTGATAATGAAATAGAACCACGAAAAATTGTTTTAGATATGATGGCTAAATCTTTTCCTGAAGAATTTATTAATCAAGATCATTCACAAAGTAAAGATTCGATAAAAAATCAATCCGGGCTTTTTTATGCACGACATGGAGAAAACGATGAAGTAAATGAAATAACTACAGGATTACTTAGTAGAGCCGCAAGTAAAGCCGAAGTTCAAGGGAGAGAACCCGGAGGTTCTGGTGGAGCAAGTGCAAATTATGGAAATAACTCCGGCAAGGTAAGAAATAAACGGAAACTCCAATCAGTTAAATTCGCAAAGGCTTTTTCTAAAAAATATTTTAAAAACGAGGATAACATGATAGAAAATTTAAAATCAATCGATAAAGAAATTGATAAATTTCATAGTCGAACTAAACACTTAAAATATCTTTCCGGGAAAGATCGTGATCACATGCGAATGTTATCAAGAAAAAGAGATGGCTTTTTAAAAAATAACGAAGTCGAAGAAGCAGTTAATGAAGAATTTAAGTCAAGAATTTCTAACAATCCAATAGTAAATAAACTTTATTTGATGAATCAAGCAAAATCTATTGCAAAAGAAATCACGGGCCCTAATAAAGAACATAAAATATCTGATTGGGAAGCTTTAGCTAAAAAAATGGGCTTTAGCAGACGCCAATATGAGGAATTCGGGGATAATCAAGGCATGTATGAATCTATTATATCGCAAGAAAATGATAATATGATCACTAAATCAAGATTAAAACTTGAAAAAGTTTTGTTAGATAGAAAAAAACCAATAGAACCAAAAGTCGATGAAAGAGCTGGAGAATGGGGTACTGACAAGTTAGCCAACACCTATAGAAAAACTACTCCTGGTCAAGATGTTAAAGAAGGAAACATCACTGTTAATGATAGAGATCCCTATAAAATTTTTGAACAGCTAATTCATTATGTAATGGGAACTTCTATTAAAAATATAGAAGACTATTCGTTTTATAAAATTGAAGAAACTCCTGATAAATTGAGATTAGAAAATAAAGAAGGAGCATTGGCGACAATTACTTTAGCCGATGTTCAATCTGCTTATGATGATCAAGATATGGCTATGGAAGAATTTATTGAAATGATGTTAGGATTTGGTGTTAAAGAATTAACAGAAAAAGGAAATAGTATTATAGGTGACGAAGGCATTCCGGCTATTGGAAAAGATAAAACGGGACAAGGCATTTATACTACAGATCCACCTAAAACTTTTGAAAATATAGATTTATATTCAAGATTTATTCAATCAAATGAACAACGGCAAAAAAAAGGTTTTGTTGTTAACTAACTAAATAAAGAGAATAAACAATTTTAATTAGGAGAAAAAAATGGCTTTATGGGGAACTACTGCCGCGGCAGATAATAATAAACCCAAGTTTTTGCCTGCAGATGAAGATTCAGATTACAACAAAGCAGAATGTTATGCAACTAATGCTGGATGGGTAATAGATGGAGCGGCTACAGGAAATGGCAATACAAGCGCAGATCCAGAAGTGCTAGTAGCAATTCGTGGATTAGCGGGTGCTTCTGCGACTACTGGTCTTAAAACAGCAACTATTACATCATTTAGATTTTCACCAGGAACAACGGCCACTACTGATCATACAGCAGGTTCAAGTTCGCAAAGAGTCTCGGTTACAATCACATGGGATGAGGCTATAACAGTTACAGGAAATCCAACTGTTGTTATTGCTAATGATGTTTCTGCAGATCATACATGTGCATATACTTCTGGTACGGGTACAAACAGACTTACCTTCCAGGTTGCAAGTCAGACACTTGCCACAGGTGATGTTATGACAATCGGTGGTGCAAATGTTGTACTTGCTGGCGGAACTCTTAAAGATCAAGGAGGAACTCCTGCTGATGCATCATTAGTGATGTCAGGAGTGACCGCAGTTACACATACTGTATTAGCATAGAGTAATACGTAATTTTTGATAATAAAAGGTGATTATGGGTAAAAATGAAAAGAACAATAGAAAAGTTCCTGAACTTGTGATAGATAATGGCGAGGATAGAGAGATTCCTTCAATACAGGAATCTCTCGTTACTATTCTTGAAAAAAAAATGATAGATATTAATGAAATGTATGATGAACAGGAAAATCTATTAACTGAATATGCAAACAAAAAACGAGAACTAAATAATAACGAAGAAACCGTAAAATTCGAATTAAGCGGATTGCACGGTGCTAAAATAGTTATACAACAATTAATTGAAGAAGCAAAAGATTCATAATAACGTCTTGGCTGAGTCCCAGCAACTTCATCCATTTTAAGGAGTTAAAACAATGGCTGACAAAAAAATGACGGATTTAGCAGATCTGTCCACCGCGATTGCATCTGATGATGTTGTCCATGTAGTAGACGATCCTTCAGGTAGTCCCGTAAACAAAAAGGTTAGTGTTTTCAATCTTTTTGGGAACTTGAATCATTCGACTAATTCAGGAGACATTACTGGTAGATCGTTTATATCTACAACTATTTCAACTGCTACCGGTTCAACGTCTGGTGATATTACGGCATTGAATTCACAAACAACCCATGACCATAGAACAGGTGATGCTAATTCAGTAGTCAATATATTTGGTGCAAAAGTAGATGCAAACATTTCTGGTTCTAATACAATAGTCACTACATCCGCCTCTGGTGCAAAAATTACATTGAATATGACTAATGCAGTTGATTCAGCAAATGTAAATACAGCATATACTGGTGGTTCTGCAAGAGCGTATGGTTTAATGGTCGACATAAACGACACAAATAAAGGATCGTCTGCAAGAGCCACAAAACCCGATGCTTTTCTTAGTTTAAGAGACCAGGGGGGATGGACCGCTGATAATCATCCAGGGGCACAAGCTGTTCATTATTTTGCTGAACTTGGTGCTTCACTTGGTGGATCAGGCAACACAGATGGATATGTTGCTTCCGCGGCTGTTTCAAATACGAGTGCAACTTCCGCAAATCTCGTAATGTTTGGAACTGCTATGAGCGATTCACCATCTGATGCAAGATTAAGAATTAAAGTTAACGGAACCGAATATTGGCTGTTAGCAACAAGTAACACAAGCATGACCTGATAAGGAATTGAAGTAAAATGGCAGATAAACGCATTTCGGGTCTTCCTGCAGTATCAACCGCGGCTAGAGAAGATTTACTACTACTCGTTGATGATCCAGCAGGCATCCCTTCGAATAAAAAAATATCATTAACGCAATTTTTTTCAAACGTTGAACCCGAAACAGTATTCGCCAATACTAAAATATTGTCTAGTTCTACCAATGCCGCTGTTATTTTTAAGGGCGGTGTTGGTGTACAAGAAAGCATGAAGATTGATAATAAGTTAACAGTAAATGCACTCACTGTTTTAAATATTGCAACAATTACTTCATTATCTTCTAATTTAATTGGTACCACAAATGCTTTATATGATTTAGGAAACACAACCGTAGGTTGGAAAAACGCATATGTAAGTGTGATTAATGGATCTACTGATGAAAATTTATTGATTACAGCAAATACAAATGCATCGGCAAATATAACATTCACAGGCGCAAATGTTTATATAACGTCAAATACTATACTTGCAGGAACAAACACGGTTGTTTCATCAAATAGTACTTTTACCAGTGATAATGTTTCAATTACTGGTGCAAATGTTTATATAACAAGTAATAGTACGTTTGCAGGAACAAATACTGTTATTTCATCAAATAGTACTTTTACCAGTGATAATGTTTCAATTACTGGTGCAAATGTTTATATAACAAGTAATAGTACGTTTGCAGGAACAAATACTGTTATTTCATCAAATATTACTCTGTTGGCCACAAATACTCATATCATAAGTGAGAATTTATATTCTTCGGCTAATGCGACATTGGCAGGATCATTAACTACTATTACGTCTAATGTGAATATAACCGCAAATGTATCACTCACCTCAACAATAGACACCACAAGCAACAGCACTGGTGCTTTGACATTATCTGGAGGACTGGGAATCGCTAAAAGTGCGGTTATCGGTGGAAACTTAAATGTTCATGGAAATATACATGCTAATGGAAATATCACAGCAGATGGTGGTACAATTGCATTAGGGGATTCCAATGCAGATACAGTAACATTCAATGCTGATATTGGATCTGATATTCTTCCCAATATAGATTCGGTTTATGATCTAGGAAACACTACAAATCGTTTTGCCAATGCTTATGTAGATGAACTTACAATAACAGGGAACGTTGTTGTTGCGAGTTCAATGACAGCAACGGGAAATGTAAGTGGTGCTTTTGGTATATTTTCAGATAATGTAAGCATATCAGGAACAAAAGAATTAATTTTTAGAGATGCGGCGTTAACAATAAATTCTCCAATTGACGGAGAAATAGAGATCGCTTCTGATGATCTTATTACATTTACCGCAACATCAAATGTAGAAGTGGATTCAGCGATATTTAATGTTATATCTAATTCAGTATTTGCTGGTACAAATACTAATATTACATCTAATGTTACATTATCTGGTACAAACACAAATATTAGTAGCTCTAATTTAAGTATAACAGGATCAGGCGCAACAATAGATGGAACATTGATGAATGTCAAATCTAATGTTGATATGACAGGAATTATAACGGTTGGGTCAGACGGTCTAGGAAAAAACTTTACAATATATTCTGGTACTGCGGGTAATAAAATTAAATTAAAAGCACTTTCGGATCAATTAGTTTCAAACACTCAAATTGAAAGTAGTGAAAAAATTCGAACAGACGGTAGTGTTTTTGTATCAAACGGCAGTTCTCTTGTATTTGGTAGTCAATTTAAAATTATGGACACCACAAACACGACTGGATTTCTGTTACAAGAAGATGGAACGGCCTCTGGAAGTGGTACTGAAGGCGGTAGACTTGATTTAGAAACTGATGAAGAAGCAAAAATAACTCATAATTTAACTGATGGATTTATTTTTAGTGATAAAATTAATCAAATCAATGTTTCATCAACAACTAATTCAACATCGACTACTTCGGGGGCAATAAAAACTGCTGGTGGTTTGGGCGTTGTACAAGCGGCGTGGTTTGGTGGAGAAGTGCATGCTCAATCTTCTTTAGCCCTTGCTGGAGCAACTATAACTACTGGCTCTGTTGGATCAGGTGCTGGTATTCTAGCAATAAAAAATGGTACTGCACCAACTACTCAAGGAGTAAATCAAGCATATTTGTATGCAAGAGATGATGTCGCAGAATCACACATATATACAATGGATGAGGGGGGAAATGAAACAAAACTTGGTCCTCACAATGAAAACAATGAATGGGAATTTTATTCTAGAAACGTTAAGACAGGAAAAGTTATTCGTGTAAATATGGAACGTATGATTCGAAAATTAGAAGAGTTTACAGGAAATGTTTTTATAGAGGAATATTAATAATATTATGAAAAAAAAACCCACTAAAAATCAAACGGTTTTAGAAAAAGAATATGTTGCAACTTATGACGAGAATAAAAAAAGAATTGATAATATCATGATTGAAAAAATAGAAAAAGAATTTGAAAAATTAAATAATGATAGAGGTTTGACGATACAAAAAATAAATCAATTTGAAACAGAATTACTGAATTTAAAAACTCATCTTACTATGATTGATGGCGCAATTCAAACGTGTACTTATTTTTTAACCGGAAAAGAAGAAATAAACAATGAAACAGCCATAAAAAGCTGATTGAAAGAAAAACCAGTGTTTGATGATTTGAATAAAGATAATTATATATTATATGCAATGAAATATTATGAAAATCCTCAATGTTTAAGTGAACAAGATTTTCATAATGATTTAAAAATTATAAAATACCTGAAAAGATTGTTGAATCGATATCATTTAGGTGGTGATTTAAAGGAAAGATTAATTTTAAATCACATAATAACATTAGGAAATGTTTTTCCAGTTGAGGTTTTATCTAGAATATTATTTTTGAAAATATCTCAAAAATATTGGACTTATTTAAAAACTTTTTTGATATATTTAGAATTCATGCCAGAACAAATATCAAGCATAAATGGCGAAAAGATTATTAGTAGTGATATAAGAGTAAATTTAGAAATAGCAAACAGATTACGAGAGATAACACCAAATGGGATTAGCTTCAGCCGCAGGTAATATATTTTTTGTTTATACGTTTATTAAAAGACTTGCGACTCCTTTTAGTAGCACGAAAGCTTTTGAATTGGGGATTATTGATAAAAACGGAAAAATTCTTAAAAAAAGAAGTAAATTAAAGACTAAAGAAGAAAAAGAATCATACACATTAACAGATACATTGGTTTTTAATTTAAAAAAAATTTTAGCGAAAGTTCC
>Ga0005234J37281_1013326_pt1 | contig 10648 bp, 22 predicted proteins | sample SaaInl072_150m_B_FD_37281 | JGI IMG/M metagenome (IMG submission 37281)
CTACTTTTAGAAAAGGAAAGTCATAGAATGGAAAAAATTCGATTGAAACTAAAAGCGTACGATCACAGAGTTTTAGACAAATCAGTATCAGCGATACTTGAAGCGGTAAAACGAAGTGGTGCTGAACTTGTTGGGCCAATTCCAATGCCTACAAAAATCAGACGTTACACAGTTTTAAAATCTCCACACGTTAATAAGAGTTCACGCGAGCAGTTTGAGATGAGAATCCACAGCCGCCTGATTGATATTGTTTCTGCTACTAGTGAAACAGTTGATTTGCTAATGAAAATTGATCTTGCACCAGAAGTGGATGTAGAAGTTAGATCAATGAGTAAAGGGAACTAGAAATGGAACTATTTGCTGAAAAAGTTGGTATGAGTCGTACAGTAGGTGCTGTTTCTGAAGCAGTTACACTACTTAAAGTTAAAGAACTTAAGATTATTGAAGCTAATGAAGGTGTTGCAATTGTTTCTTACAATAGCGGTAAACTTCTTAACAGAGCAATCGAAGGTACACAGAAAAAACATAACCTCTCAAAAGAGTTTAATCGTTTTGCAACACTAAGTATTCCAAATGCTGAAGTTGGTGATGTTGATTTTGCACCTTTAGCAGATGCTAAAGTAGTACAAATTCAAGGTACTAGCAAAGGTCGTGGTTTTAGTGGTGTTATGAAACGTCATAACTTCCAAGGGGGACCAGGTGGTCACGGTTCTCGTTTTCACAGAACTGGTGGATCAATTGGTAATGCAGAATTTCCAGGTCGCGTTCAAAAAGGACGTAAAATGCCAGGTCAATTCGGTAATACACAAGTAAGTGGAAAAAATAGAGTAATCTCTTTTGACGCTGAAAGTAAGATTCTTGTTGTTGCTGGCGCTGTCGCTGGTGCAAATGGATCATTAACAAAAGTGAAGGTAATTTAATGAGTAAAGCAATTATTTTAGATAACTCACTTGTGAAAAAAGAAGAAGTAGCACTTCCATCGGCATTTGCTGAAGTAAATGTTCACAACTTACACCTTTTTAACAAAGCGTATTTAGCAAACATTCGTGTTTCATCTGCAAACGTTAAAACACGTAATACAATTCGTGGTGGGGGACGTAAACCTTTTGCACAAAAAGGTGGTGGTCGTTCACGTCAAGGTACTATTCGTGCTGTTCAGTATCGTGGTGGTTATGTAGTTCACGGTCCAAGTGCAAATCGTAATTTTGTACAAAAAATTAATAAAAAACAACAAGTTCTTGCACTTAACTTAGCACTTAATAATAAAGCTGATGCTGAAAAACTATTTATTGTAGATTCAGTAGCTGTTGAAAGTGGTAAAACTAAAGATGCAGCAGCAATGATTAAAAAATTAGATCAACGAGATGTTCTTGTTGTTACTGAAAATCTTAATTTTGCTGATGATAAAGAAATGAATACATTTTTAGCGTTTCAAAACCTTAAAAATGCATATCTTATTGAAGAGAACGAAATCGATGCTTATATGGTTAGTACTTACCACTCAGTGTTAATGACTAAAAACGTATTCGATAAGTTGACTAAAGAGGGATAAATGGCAGATATTACAGATATTAAATCAATTCTCTACACAGAGAAGTCAATCTCTCTTCAAGAGAACGGGACAATTGTTGTTCAAACAAGTCCTAGAATGACAAAAAATAGTCTTAAAGAAATTTTTAAAGAGTACTTTGGAATTAATCCACTTAAAGTTAATTCTCTTCGCCAAATTGGTAAAGTGAAAAAATTTAAGGGACGTACTGGTCAACGTGACACTTTCAAGAAGTTTTATGTAACGCTTCCTGATGGAGCACAAATCGAAAGCTTAGCGGTATAAGGAGTAGAGTATGGCAATAAAAACTTATAAACCTACCACCCCAGCACGCCGTTTTATGAGTAATATCTCTAATGAAGATATTACAGCAAAACCAAGTGTAAAAGGTCTCTTAACAAAACTTAAAAGACACGCGGGTCGTAATAACACTGGACGAATCACATCTCGTCACAAACAAGCGGGTGCTAAAAAGCAATACCGTATTATTGATTTCAAACGTAACAAACTTGATATCCCTGGTAAAGTAGCAGCGATCGAATATGATCCATATAGAAACTGTCGTATTGCATTAGTTAACTATGCAGATGGTGAAAAACGCTACATCATTCAACCTTCAGGTATGAAAGTTGGAGATACAGTTCAATCAGCTGTATCTGGAATTGATATCATTGCTGGTAATGCAATGCAACTCATCAACATCCCTGTTGGTACAATTGTTCATAACATTGAGCTTAAGCCTGGTAAAGGCGGACAAATGGTTCGTTCAGCTGGTGGATCTGCTCAAGTTATGGGTCGTGAAGATAAGTATGTAACACTTCGTTTACCAAGCTCAGAAATGCGTAAAGTATTAGGTGTATGTATGGCTACAATTGGTAGTGTTGGAAATGAACAATTTTCTAACATTGTTATTGGTAAAGCTGGTAGAAGTCGTCACTTAGGTATTCGTCCTCAGACGCGTGGTTCTGCAATGAATCCTGTTGATCACCCACATGGTGGGGGTGAAGGTAAGTCTAACGGTTCTCGCCATCCTGTTTCTCCTTGGGGTCAAAAAGCTAAAGGGCTTAAAACTCGTAAGAAAAACAAACATTCTAACAAATATATTGTTAGTCGTAGAAAAAAAGGGGTTAGATAACATATGGCACGTTCTCTTAAAAAAGGTCCTTTTATTGATGGACACTTAGCAAAAAAAGTAGAAAAAGCAAACGCTGAAAAAAGTAAAAAACCAATTAAAACTTGGTCAAGAAGAAGTACGGTTTTACCTGATATGATCGGACTTAGCTTTCTAGTACACAACGGAAGAGATTTTGTAAATGTTTATGTTACAGAAAATCATGTTGGATACAAGCTTGGTGAATTTGCACCAACTAGAACGTTTAAAGGACACAAAGGTAGTGTTCAGAAAAAAGTAGGTAAATAATCATGAGTAAAGCTGTATTAAAATTTATCAGACTATCACCTACTAAAGCACGTTTAATTGGTCGTGAAGTTCAAGGAATGAATGCAGAAGAAGCACTAGCTACTTTACAATTTATGCCTAACAAAGCGGCTGGAATTATCTCTAAGGTAATCGCTTCTGCAGTTGCAAATGCAGGTTTAGAAGCAGAAGAAGCGGAAGTGACATCAGTTCGTATTGATAAAGGTCCTGTTCTTCGTCGTTTTACTCCACGTGCTCGTGGTCGTGCAACACCAAAAATCAAGCCTACATCACACATTATGGTTGAAGTAGCACAAGCTAAAAAGGGTGGTAAATAATGGGACATAAAGTCAATCCTATTGGTCTTAGACTAGGTATCAACCAAAACTGGAGATCACGTTGGTTTCCATCAAGAGAGAATACTGTTGCTAATATCGGTGAAGATTATAAACTTCGTACTTTTTTAAAGAAAAAGCTTTACTATGCAGGTATCGCTAACATCATTATTGAAAGAACAGCGAAAAAAATCAAGGTAACTCTTGTAGCTGCTCGTCCTGGTATTATTATTGGGAAAAAAGGTAGTGAAATTGAAAAGCTTAAAACAGAAGTTTCTTCACTTATTGGAAAAGCTGTTGTTATTAATATTAAAGAAGAGCGTAAAGCACAAGCTTCTGCTCAATTAGCTGCTGAAAATGTTGCAACTCAATTAGAGAAGCGTATCGCATTTAGACGTGCAATGAAAAAAGTTATCCAAGGTGCACTTAAGTCAGGTGCTAAAGGGATTAAAGTTTCTGTTGCTGGTCGTCTTGGTGGAGCAGAAATGGCTCGTACTGAATGGTATTTAGAAGGTCGTGTACCTCTTCATACATTTAGAGCAAAAATCGATTATGGTTTTGCAGAAGCACATACTACTTACGGAATCGTTGGTATTAAAGTATGGATCTTTAAAGGTGAAGTTCTTCAAAAGAAAGCTTTAGAAGATGATACTGCTGAAGATAAGCGTCCTGCTAGAACGAAAAAAAGAGGCTAGTTAGATGTTATTACCAAAAAGAACCAAATTCAGAAAAATGATGAAGGGTCGTAACCGTGGAAAAGCATTCAGCGGTAACAAGATCACTTATGGAACAATTGCACTGAAAGCTACTGAAGCTGGACGTATTAATTCTCGCCAAATTGAAGCTGCTCGTGTTGCTATGACTCGTCATATCAAGCGTCAAGGTAAAATTTGGATTATGGTATTCCCTGATAAGCCATTAACACGTAAGCCTTTAGAAACTCGTATGGGTAAGGGTAAAGGTAGTGTTGAAGAATGGGTAATGAATATCAAACCAGGTCGTATCATTTATGAAATGGCTGGACCAGAAGAATCGTTAGCACGTGAAGCACTTATTAGAGCTGCTCACAAACTACCATTTAAAACAAAAATCGTAACTGCAGAGGCAAGTAATGAAATATACTGATATTGCAAATCAAAGCAAAGAAGAGCTAACAAAAACTCTAAAAGAGAAAAAATTAGCACTTTTTACTTTAAAAGCTAAATTAAAAACAATGCAGCTAAAAAACACGAATGAACTTCGTGAAACTAAAAAAGATATTGCACGTATCTTAACAGCTTTAACTGCACCAAAGGCAAGCTAAATGAGCAAACGAGTAATCCAAGGTGAAGTAGTCACTAAGTCTGGTGATAAAACGGTAAAAATTCGTGTTGAAAGACGTGTTTTACATCCTAAATATCACAAAATTGTAAAAAAATTCAAAAACTATTTGATTCATGATGAAAAGAATGAAGTAAGTGTTGGAGATGTAGTAACAGCGGTTGAGTGTAAACCAGTTTCTAAATCAAAAACTTTTGAAGTTCAATCATTTGTAAAAGTGGAGGTTATCTAAGATGATCCAAGGTTTTACAAGATTAGCAGTTGCTGATAACAGTGGTGCTAAAGAAATCATGTGTATTAAAGTACTTGGCGGATCTAAAAGACGTTATGCGTCTTTAGGTGATGTTATTGTTGCTTCTGTTAAAAAAGCTGTTCCAAATGGAAAAGTTAAAAAAGGTCAAGTAATTAAAGCTGTTGTTGTACGTACTAGAAAAGAAGTACAACGTGAAAATGGATCATTAATCCGTTTTGATGAAAATGCTGCAGTTATTATTGATGCAAAACGAGAGCCAATTGGTACACGTATCTTCGGACCTGTTGGTCGTGAAGTTCGTCATGCTAACTTTATGAAAATTGTTTCTCTAGCTCCGGAGGTTCTATAAATGGCAATCAAACTGAAAATCAAAAAAGGTGATAAGGTTCAAATTATCGCTGGAGATGATAAAGGTAAAGAGGGAGAAGTTCTAGAAGTTCTCACTAAAAAATCTGCTGTTATCGTTGCAGGGATGAAATTGGCTAAAAAAGCTGTGAAACCAACTGAAGAAAATAAAGATGGTGGACATGCTCAAAAAGAGATGCCAATTGATATCTCTAATGTTAAAAAAGTAGAGGGATAATTTATGTTTGCACTAAGAGATAAGTATAACAGTGAAATTAAAGCTCAACTAAAAGATGAATTAGCAATCCAAAATGTTATGAATGTACCTAAACTTGATAAAATTGTTATCAGTGTAGGTCTTGGTAACGATGCAAAAGATACTAAATATATTCAAAATGTTGAAGATACAATTACACTTATCGCTGGTCAAAAAGCGGTAACAACTGTTTCTAAAAAATCAGTTGCTGGGTTTAAAATCCGTGAAGGTATGCCTTCAGGTGTAAAAGTTACTTTACGTGGAAATCAAGCGTATAACTTTTTAGAAAAAATGATATCTGTTGCTGCTCCACGTATTAAAGATTTCCGTGGATTTAACGCAAATGGATTTGATGGTCGTGGAAGTTTTAACTTTGGTTTAACTGAGCAACTAGTATTTCCAGATGTTAGCTATGATGACATTATTCGTATCCATGGTATGAATATTACTATTGTAACTACAAGTGAGAGTGATGCTGGTGCATTTGCTCTTCTTAAAAAATTTGGATTTCCATTTACAAAGAAGGGTGAATAATGGCTAAAAAGTCTATGATTGCGAAAGCAAAAAGAGAACCTAAATTTAGTTCACGCGCATATACGCGTTGTCAAATTTGTGGTCGTCCACATTCAGTTTACCGTGATTTCGGAATTTGTCGTGTTTGTTTTAGAAAAATGGCAAACGAGGGACTTCTTCCTGGTATTCGTAAAGCTAGTTGGTAAGGGAAAAATATGAATGATATTATTGCAGACGCATTAACAAGAATAAGAAATGCAAATATGCGTAGTCTAGATTCTACAACACTTCTTTATGCAAAGATTGTTGAATCTATGATGAGAATTCTTGTAGAAAAAAAATATATTGAAAGTTTTCATGTTACTGAAGAAAAAGGTAAAAAGAACATTCAAGTAAATCTTCGTTATGAAGATGATGGAAGTAAAGTTATTACTGAAATCAAGCGTATTTCTAAGCCTGGACGTCGTGTATACCGTCCTGCAAGAGAAATTAAAAAATTTAAAAATGGATACGGAACTACAATTATTACAACACCAAAAGGTGTTTTAAGTAATGATGAAGCTCACCAACAAAATGTTGGTGGTGAAGTTCTTTGTAGTATCTGGTAGAAAAGGAAAGAGTTAAGATGTCAAGAATTGGAAAGAAACCGGTAACATTACCAAAGGGAATAGAAGCTTCAACCACTGACACTGTGCTCACTATCAAAAATAGTAAAAAATCACGCGACCTTGAAACTCATGGTCGTGTTGGTATCACTATTGAAGATGGTAAAATTGTTTTTACACGTAAAGATGATTCTAAAGAGAGCAGTGCATTTTGGGGAACTTATAGATCGTTAGCTGAAAATATCGTTGTAGGACTTGAAAAAGGGTATACAAAAGTATTAGAAGTTAATGGTGTAGGTTACCGTTCTGCTGTAAAAGGAAAAGTCTTAGAACTTCAACTTGGATTCTCACATCCTGTTGCACATCCTATTCCAGAAGATATTGAAATTACTGTTGAAAAAAATGGAAATATCATTATTAAAGGAATTGACAAACAAGTAGTTGGTCAGTGTGCTGCAGAAATTAGAGCTTATCGTCCACCAGAGCCTTATAAAGGTAAGGGTGTTAAATATGCTGATGAGCATATTGTGCGTAAAGCCGGTAAAACTGCGAAATAATAGGTAGGATGAAAGATGACAAGTAAAGTATTAAAAAATAAAAATGCTCTTAGAATTAAAAGAAAAAAAAGAATTAGAGCTAAGATCAGTGGATCAGCTGAACGTCCACGCCTCTCTATCTTTAAATCTAATAAATATATGTATGCTCAAGCTATTAATGATGTAGCTGGTGTAACACTATGTGCATGTGACGGATCTAAAGCAGGTTTGAAAGCAAATAAAGAAGATGCTGCTAAATTAGCAACTACTTTTGCTGCTACTTTAAAAGAAAAAGGTATTGAAACTATCGTATTTGATGTTAACGGTTTTAAATACCAAGGTGTTGTTGCGGCGTTCGGTGACGAGCTTCGTAACAACGGTATTGTATTTTAAGGACGATGATGCAAAATATTGATAGAGATGATTTCGAAGAAGTAATCGTAAACATAGGTCGTGTTACGAAAGTTGTAAAAGGTGGACGTCGTTTTAGATTCTCTGCACTAGTTGTAGTTGGAGATAAAAAAGGTCGTGTAGGTTATGGTGTTGGAAAAGCGAAAGAGATTCCTGATGCTGTAAAAAAAGCTGTTGATGATGCGTTTAAAAACATGATTACAGTTAACCTTAAAGGAACTACAATTCCTCATGATGTACAAGCTAAGTTTAACTCAAGTATTATCTTACTTAAGCCAGCTAGTGAAGGTACAGGGGTTATTGCCGGTGGTGCAACAAGACCTATTATGGAATTAGCTGGAGTTAAAGATATTTTAACTAAGTCTATTCGTTCAAATACCCCAGCAAATGTTGTTCGTGCTACTTGTAAAGCACTTTCAATGTTAAAAAAATAAGGAGCTGTGATGAGTATGAATAATATTAAACCAGCTGCTGGTAGTACACACTCTAGAAAACGTAAGGGTCGTGGTCAAGCTAGTGGTATGGGTAAAACTGCTAGTCGTGGTCATGGTGGTGCAAAATCTAGAAGTGGATTTAAACAAAAGCGAAACTTTGAGGGTGGTCAACAACCTCTAGCGCGTCGTTTACCTAAAATTGGATTTACTTCACGTGTAGTAAAACCAGAATCAGTTAATTGTGATAAAAATACTGTAGTAGCTACACTTTCTGAAATTACTGTTGCAGCACTTGTTGAAGCAAACGTGATTAAAAATTGTGTTACTAAAGTAAAATTAATTGGTAAAACAGCAAAAGATTTAACAGATAAAATTAAAGACGAAAATATTACAACGTCTGGAAAATAATCCATGAATCAAGCACTTGCCAATAAAATATTTATTACATTAGCATTTATCTTTGCATACCGGATCTTGGCTTACGTCACAGTTCCGGGTGTCGATATTGATGTAGTAAAAGAATTTTTTGATAGTAATGCAAATAATGCATTAGGTCTATTTAATATGTTTAGTGGTAATGCAGTTGAAAGACTAAGTATTATTTCATTAGGAATTATGCCTTATATCACCGCCTCAATTATTATGGAGCTTCTCGCTGCAACATTCCCAGAACTTGGAAAAATGAAAAAAGATGGTAAAGATGGTATGCAAAAATATATGCAAATCATTCGTTATATGACTATCGGTATTACATTAGTTCAAGCTGTTGGTGTTTCAATGGGACTACAGAGTTTAACAGGTAAAGATGGGCGTAGTGCTATATTATTAGACTTAGACACCTTTATTGCAGTAGCTGCAGCTTCAATGCTCACAGGAACAATGATGTTAATGTGGATTGGTGAGCAGATTACTCAAAAAGGTATTGGAAATGGAATTAGTTTAATTATTTTCGCAGGTATTGTTTCTGGTATTCCATCTGCAATTGGTGGTACAATTGGTCTTGTTAATAGTGGTGAGTTGAACTTTTTAGTGGTATTAGCTATTTTAGTTGTGATTATTGCAACTATTTTAACCATTATATATATTGAACTCGCAGAGCGTAGAATACCAATTTCGTATCCACGTAAAATTATGATGGAAAATCAAAATAAACGTGTTATGAATTATATTCCAATTAAAATCAATCTTAGTGGTGTTATTCCACCGATTTTTGCTAGTGCGATTTTAATGTTTCCTGTGACTATTTTACAGGCGAGTACAAATCCTATTGTGGTTCAGATTAACGATTATCTTAATCCAAATGGTTATTTGTTTAATGTATTAACATTTTTCTTTGTACTCTTTTTTGCTTATTTTTATGCATCAATTGTTTTTAATGCTAAAGATATTTCAGAAAATCTTAAAAAACAGGGTGGTTTCATTCCTGGAGTAAGACCTGGTGAAAGCACAGCATTATTTCTTAATGATGTAGCAGGTAGATTAACGTTAAGTGGATCAATCTATTTAGGTCTGATCGCAACTTTACCTTGGGTAATCGTGAAAGCGATGGGTGTTCCATTCTTTTTTGGTGGAACAGCTGTACTGATTGTTGTTCAAGTTGCATTAGATACCATGCGTAAAATTGAAGCACAAGTTTATATGAGCAAGTATGATACATTAGGGTCGGTAGGACTCTAATGTCTATTGCAATTAGAAAACCTGCAGATATAGAAGCACTTAGAAAAGCCAATGTTATTGTTGCAAAAACATTGGCTCACATCCGAGAACAAATAGTACCTGGTTTGAGCATGAATGAAATAGACCGCATAGCGGAAAGTTTCATTCGTTCACATGGTGCTCGTCCTTCATTTAAAGGTCTTTATGACTTTCCTGCATCAGCATGTGTCTCATTAAACGAAGTTATCATTCACGGTATTCCTACTGAGTATAAACTCAAAGAAGGTGATATTGTTGGTGTTGATATTGGAACAGAGTTAAATGGATGGTATGGTGATTCTGCAATTACTGTAGGTGTTGGTGAAATTAGCGATGAGAATAAAAATCTTATTGCTTGTGCAAAAGGTAGCTTGTATCATGCTATTGATATTATTCGACCTGGAATGCGTTTTAAAGAACTTAGTGCAGAGATTGAGAAGTTTATTGTTGGTTGTGGATATGTTCCGCTTAAGGGTTATTGTGGTCATGGTATTGGGAAAAAACCTCATGAAGAACCATCAATATTGAATTATGTTGAAGGTAAATCAAATCAAGGTCCAAAAATTAAAAACGGAATGGTTTTTTGTTTAGAGCCTATGATTTGTCAAAAAGAGGGTGACTCAAAACTCTTAGAAGATCGTTGGTCTGTAGTTAGTACCGATGGTCTAATAGGTAGTCACTATGAACACACTGTTGCTATCATTGATGGTCGCGCAGAAATATTATCAAAAATTTAAGGAATTAATCGTGGCTAAAGACGATGTAATTGAGATTGATGGTACGGTTGTTGAAGCCTTACCAAATGCTACTTTTAGAGTTGAATTAGATAATAAACATATTATCTTATGTCATATTGCAGGAAAAATGCGTATGCACTATATCAGAATTTTGCCAGGTGATAGAGTTAAAATCGAACTCACCCCATATAGTCTAGATAAGGGTCGAATTACTTTTAGATATAAATAGGCTTAAGTCCCGC
>Ga0005234J37281_1005571_pt1 | contig 9860 bp, 9 predicted proteins | sample SaaInl072_150m_B_FD_37281 | JGI IMG/M metagenome (IMG submission 37281)
CAAACATCATTAATCGGGTTAGGAATTTCAGCAATGAGCGCATATCGCTCTGCGCTCGCCGTAACCGGTAACAATATAGCCAAAGTCGGTGTAGATGGATATTCACGCCAAAGTGCAACCTTAGATGCATCAGTCTCAATTGCAACCAATATTGGTTACATGGGAACTGGGGTTGAGACAAAAGCAGTTGAGCGTAGCTATGATAAATTTCTAACCAATCAACTTAACAGTGCTATTTCTGGCAGTAGTAATTATGGTGCTTATCACAATTATGCCTCGATGGTTGATGAGATGGTGGCAGATCCAGAGATTGGAATGACCCCTTCAATGGTCTCATTTTTTAATTCAACCCATGATCTAGCATCTGCTCCCTCTTCAATGACCCTTCGTCAAACCATGTTTAGTGAAGGGGAGTCATTGGTAGGGCGATTTAATCGGATGTATGATCAATTAGATGGTGTACGCACTCGAGCAAAAACAGAGTTTAAAGAGGTGATAAGTACGGCAAATGGACTAGCAAAATCAATTGCGAATATGAACTTTCGTATTGATAATGCCTCAGCAAGCGGTGCAACCCCTAATGATCTGATGGATCAACGAGATATGTTAGTAAAGAGTTTGTCAGAAAACTTCTCTATTACAAATGTTAAACAGGGTAATATGGTAAATATCTATATTGGAAAAGGTGAGTTGCTGGTTGGTGGTGCAGATAGTAATACGCTATCTGTTGGAGAGGGTGATTATAAGGATAGTGGTGATCTCTCCATAATTATTGATAAATCTGGAAATAAGAGTGATATAACCAGTACCATTAAAGGTGGTAAATCTGGTGGTATTCTAGATGTTTCTCGTGAAATTTTAGACTCTGCTCAGAGCTCTTTAGGGCGTATTGCACTCTCTCTTGCAGCCACTTTTAATGCACAGCATAGAGATGGGTATGGGATGGGAGGCAGTTCTGATACTGGTAATAATTTCTTTAATATAGGAACTGTTTCAAGTACCGCAGGAGATCATGCTGTGAATAGTCTGCTGTTGGGAGGAGTTGCTGCTTCGACAAAGAACACATCAGGTTCAACGCTAACTATCTCTATTCCTATGGATACTGGAACAACCGGAGGAGTAGTTGGAGCAGGTCAAGAAATTTCTGGTTTAACTATTAATGGAAAAGCAATTGATACGGTTGCTGCAAATGCTTCTGCAAATGCAGCACAGACAGCCTCTGATCTGGCAGCACAGATTAATGCCAAAACAGCAGAGACAAATGTGACGGCTACTGTTGTCGAATCAGGAAAAATAAGATTGACCTCCGATACAGATATTGTAATTGCTGGAACAGATGCTGATAGCGGGCTTACCGCAGCAACTCATCGGGTCTCTAAAGATGCGATTAGAAATTTAACTGGTGATGATTATGAGGTCAGCTACAATGGAACGGACTATACAATCACAAATCGTACCAATAAAGTATCTGATACGGTTACTCTAGCTAATCTAAATAGTGGTCTGATTAAGGACGGTTTAACCATTAAGCTGAATGGCACAATGAACTCTGGAGAAAGTTTTCTGGTGAGCGCAACCCGTGGCTCTGGGCGTGATATTAAGATGTCGCTTAACTCATCTCAACTCGGTTCCATTGCGGCATCTGATGCTGCAGATGAGAGTGGTAATAACTTTAATATGCTGAAGATATCATCACTACAGAGTGAGAAGCTGATGATGGCAACAACTAGTAATCGCGGTACGGCAACACTGCAAGATGGTTATGGACAGATGGTGGCAGAAGTAGGAGTTCAAGCCCACTACGCAGATGTTAATTATAATGCGCAAGAGTCTATTCGTAAATATGCACAGACTTCACGAGATGACTCTGCCGCAGTAAACTTAGATGAAGAGGCGGCAAATTTGATGAAATATCAGCAGATGTTTCAAGCATCTGCACGATTAATTTCTATTTCTGACAAAATGTTACAGGAGGTACTCAATGCAGTTCGTTAAAGATAATTTTGATAGTCACTATAGGAGTATTCAATTATGAGCATGAGAGTAGCAACCGTTACAGCACATAACCATGGTATTAACTCTATTTTGGATAAGCAGGCTGCACTGACCAAGACAGAGCTGCAGTTAGCGACAGGGCGTAGAATTTTGCGTCCATCGGATGATCCTGCTGCTTCTGCTATGATCCTCAATCTTAAGCAATCTATCGGTAAATCAGAGCAGTATATTAGAAATGCTGATAGTGCGCTAACCTCACTCTCTTTTGCTGAATCTGCAACAGAGGGGGTAATGAATAGTCTACAGCGAGCGCGTGAGTTAACCGTGCAAGCGCTTAATGGTACCAATAGTGCTGAAAATAGAAAATCACTCTCACTAGAAATTCGTCAAATTAGAGATTCAGTCTTTAATATAGCGAACTCAAGAGATACTAATGGCGAGTATATTTTTGCAGGTTCAAAGACAGATTCTCCCCCCTTTACGGTGCCTACTGGGACAGATGGGAAAACTGGCGATGTCAGTTATAATGGAAACTCAAGAAATAAGCATATTGAGATAGGGGTCGGACAGCGTATGTCAGTACGAGATACTGGGCGTGAAGTATTTGGCCCAGAGTCATTTATGGTGGGGACCACTGCATCGGGTAAAGATATTACCATTAAGACAACCGCTGCCTCAGGATCAACAGAACAGACTATCACGATGAGTGCGGGTATGACAATTGATAATGTGGTAGATGCCATCAATGCTACAAGTGGTGACTCTAAAGTGCAGGCATCTAATGATAATGGCAAGTTGCGTATTACAACGACAGATGGTGCAGAGGCGGTACTGACCGATAGTGGAACCGCTGGAGGTCTGCAGAGTATTGGTATTATGGGTGAGGGCACCACAAAAACTTACACCACAAAGCCAGATATTTTTAAGGCGTTAGATAGTTTAGCTGATCAGATGGAGTCAGGAACTATGACCTCTGATACTCTATTAAGTGATCTAGATGCGGGCATGGATCTTATGGTTAGAACAGAGGCAAAGATTGGTTCTCGTATTAATATGATAGATCGTCATAAAGAGGTGAGTGAGAGCTTTATTGTGAAGATGAAAGAGACTAAATCAGAAGTGAATGATCTGGACTATGCCGAAGCCATTGCTCGCTTCAATATAGATAAAGTGGCTATGCAGGCGGCACAGCAGGCATATATAAAGCTACAGGGAATGTCTCTGTTTAACTATATGAACTAAGCTTAAACTGAGAGTTAGATTTAGAGAGTTAAAATTAGGCTGATTTTTAGTTCAAATTGCCGTATCCTTGCACGCTTATGTGCAAATACCGATCCAAAAAAAGTGATTTTCACTTCGACATTCCAAAACAGTTAATAGCGCAAACCCCTCCTGTGCAAAGGGGCAAGAGCCGTATGCTTATTTTAGATGGAGAAAAAGTTGTTGATTCTAATTTTAGCTCTATCTTAAAGTTGCTAAATTCCAACGATCTTTTAGTATTTAATGACACAAAAGTTATCCCTGCTCGACTTTTCGGCAAAAAAGAGAGCGGTGGAAAAGTTGAGCTTCTAATTGAGCGCATCCTAGATGAGAGTAGAATATTAACTCATATTCGTGCTAGTAAATCCCCAAAAAGTGGCACTAAGCTCTGGCTAGAGGATAGCTTGTCAGCAACCGTTGTTGGACGTAGTGGTGAATTTTTTGAGGTTGAATTTGAATTCACTACAAGTACTAATTCTAATAACCCGTATACAAGTGTCGTTGATTTGCTCGAAGATGTTGGTCGTCTTCCACTCCCTCCATACATTGAACGCGAGCCAGATGAAAATGATCGTAAGCGTTATCAGACAGTATATGCGCGCCATAAAGGGGCAGTAGCTGCTCCTACTGCGGGGCTTCACTTTACAGATGAACTACTGAAGCAAATTAAAGAGAGAGGAGTTGCTGCTGGTTTTGTTACGCTCCATGTTGGTGCCGGCACTTTTCAGCCAGTGCGTACAGAAAATATAGAGGATCATATTATGCATAGCGAGTGGTTAGAGGTATCAGATAAGCTCTGTGAGCAGGTGAGGGCGACGCAGCAGCGAGGTGGCAGAGTGGTTGCTGTGGGAACAACTGCGGTTCGTAGTTTAGAGAGCGCATCCAATAGTGGAACACTTAAACCTATGCGTGGAGATACAGATATATTTATAACTCCAGGTTACAAGTTTAAAACGGTAGATGCACTTCTAACTAATTTCCATCTCCCAGAGTCAACCTTAATGATGCTAGTAACAGCATTTGGTGGTTACAATGAAGTGATGAACGCATATAGGCACGCAGTAAGAGAGAAGTACCATTTTTTTAGTTATGGAGATGCGATGTTTATCTCATCTTTACGTGAAACAAATATTGAGAAGTCAGCTGTCGATAAGCCGACTCTAGGTGATAAACAGTGAAATTTAAAAAAACTCATCAAGATGGATTGGCGCGTAGAGGTGAACTAAGCTTTGAGCGCGGCAATATACAGACACCAGCCTTTATGCCAGTTGGAACCTACGGTACAGTTAAAGGAGTTAGTCCAGCAGAGCTAAAAGAGCTTGGTGCAGAGATAGTGTTAGGTAATACTTTTCACTTAATGTTGCGCCCTGGAACTGAAGTTATCCAAGCGCACGGTGATCTTCACGACTTTATGAACTGGAGTAGACCTATTCTTACCGACTCTGGTGGCTTCCAAGTGTTTAGCCTGGGGGCTATGCGCAAAATTTCAGAACAAGGAGTAGACTTTAAAAATCCAATCAACGGAGATAAAGTATTTTTAGGACCAGAGGAGGCAATTGCAGTACAGCACAAGTTAGGCTCTGATATTGTAATGGTCTTTGATGAGTGTACCCCATATCCGGCGGATGAGATGGTGGCTAGAGAGTCGATGGAACTCTCTATGCGCTGGTCTATTCGTTGTAAAGAGGCGCACGGCAAGCTCAACAGCTGCACTGTTTGGGATTGTACAAGGGGGAATGTATCCAGAACTACGCTCAGAATCTATTGCCCATCTTAAAGAGACAGGTTTTGATGGATATGCAATTGGAGGGCTTTCAGTAGGAGAGCCTAAAGAGGAGATGATTAAGGTGCTAGATCACCTTGCATTAGAGATGCCGCAGGACGCTCCGCGCTACTTGATGGGGGTAGGTAAGCCGGAAGATCTTGTCGAATCAGTATTGCGTGGGATTGATATGTTTGACTGTGTTATGCCAACTCGTAACGCTCGCAATGGGCATCTCTTTACCCGTAATGGAGATGTTCGTATTCGCAACGCATCGCATAAACTAGATACTAGACCACTAGATGATGAGTGTGGTTGTACAACTTGTCAAAATTATAGTAGATCCTATCTTCACCATCTACAGAAAGCTAATGAAATTTTGGGAGCACGCTTAAATACCATTCATAATTTACATTATTACCAAGAGTTGATGGCTGGAATGAGGTCTGCAATTGAGGACGGTATACTTTCTCAATTTGCGGAAGAGTTTTATAGTCGTAGAGAGGCTGGGGGTGGGTTAAGTTAAGATTGAATATTATGCCTCTCTTTTTATATAACATTTCTTATTTCGCCCTCCTATATAGAGAAGATATGGGTTATAATGCGCGTTTTATTTAACCTTATCTTTTTTATCTATTAGGAGTTTTTGAATGAATTTTTTCATATCTGATGCAATGGCAGCAGGGGCAGAGCAGCCATCTGCTTGGACCGGACTGTTACCGATGGTTATTCTCTTTGTTGTTTTTTACTTTCTGTTGATTCGTCCTCAGCAGAAAAAAGCAAAAGAGCACGCTAATATGGTTAATGAAGTCTCTAAAGGTGACGAGGTTGTTACTACTGGCGGTCTACTAGGTAAAATTAAAAAAGTTGGCGAGAATTTTGTACAGCTAGAGTTGTCGGAGAGTATGGTTGTAACTGTGCAGAAACCACAGATAGCGCAATTGATGCCAAAAGGTACTTTGAAATCATCAAGCTAATAAGAACCAATATATTATGAATAAATATCCAGTCTGGAAATACCTGTTAATTTTAACTCTAGTTCTAGTAGCTGCAATCTACGCACTTCCAAATATGTATGGAGAAGATCCAGCTGTGCAGGTATCGTTAGTTGAACGAAGTGATGTCGATAGCTCTACAGCTGAAAAAGTGGAAACTGTGCTCAAGCAAAAACAGGTACCATTTAAGTCGGTTGAATTGATAGAGGCTGGAGTTGGTAGTAAAAGTAAGCTCTTAGTTCGTTTTAATAATACAGAAGATCAGCTAATAGGGTTGACAGAAATTAGAGAGCTACTTGGAAATAAGTATATCACAGCGCTAAACCTAGCCCAGACCACACCAACTTGGTTGCGTTCGCTTGGTGCTGAGCCGATGTATTTAGGTCTAGACCTACGGGGCGGTGTCCATTTTCTAATGGAAGTTGATATGGATGAAGCTAACAATAAGGCAGAGGAGCGTTATGTTAGTGATCTACGAGTTATCTTGCGTAAAGAGAAAGTTCGTTATAAAAATATAGGTAGAGCTACAAGTGGTGGAGTTGAGCTGCGTTTTGCCAATACAGAGTCACGAATATCTGCAATGGACAAAATTAAAAGTGAGTACCCACTTCTGACTCAGAAAGAGTTAGAAATGGATGGTTTTCCATATCTACTGTTGAGCATCAGCGAAAAAGAGATGGATGAGACTCGTAAATTTGCTCTTCAGCAAAATATCACTACCTTGCGTAATCGAGTAAATGAGCTTGGTGTAGCAGAGCCAGTTATTCAACAGCAGGGAAAAAATCGCATTGTAGTACAGCTTCCTGGAGTGCAAGATACTGCGCGAGCAAAAGAGATTTTAGGTGCAACCGCAACTTTAGAATTTCGTCTAGTTGCAGAGGGTGGTGATGCGTATGAGGCAGAGAGAACAGGGCATGCTCCTGGTGGAGCACTACTCTATAAAGAGCGTGACGGTACTCCAGTACTTCTAAAGCGTAGAGTGCTACTAACTGGTGATTCAGTAATAGATGCATCTTCTGGACTTGAACAGCAATCTGGCAGTGCTGCAGTATTTATTACTCTAGATGGAAAGGGGGCTCGCAGAATGTCCAACGGGACTAGAGATAATATAGGCAAACGGATGGCAGTAGTCTTTATTGAGACTAAGATGGATCGAGAGCTTAAAAATGGAAAGAGTGTAAAAGTAAGAGTTAAGAAACAGGAAGTGATCAATGTCGCTGTGATTCGTGATCAGCTCGGTAAACGCTTCCAGGTGACTGGTCTGGATAGTACAGAAGAGGCACGAGATTTAGCACTGTTATTGAGAGCTGGCGCATTAGCGGTTCCGATGGAAATTGTAGAAGAGCGCACCGTTGGACCAAGCTTAGGGCAGGATAATATCGATAAGGGATTCCTCTCGGTTATGATCGGTTTTGTGTTGGTGCTTATTTTTATGGCTATCTACTACAAAGCTTTTGGAATGGTTGCAAATATTGCGCTCACTCTTAATCTAATATTTATAGTTTCGATTCTATCACTTCTTCAGGCGACTCTAACTTTGCCTGGTATTGCTGGTATTGTACTTACCGTTGGTATGGCTGTAGATGCCAATGTACTTATTTTTGAACGAATCCGAGAAGAGCTTCGTTCGGGAAATGCTCTACAAGCAAGCATTCACGCAGGATATGATAAAGCGTTCTCTACTATTATGGATGCAAATGTAACAACTTTAATCGCAGCAGTTGTCCTCTTTGCCTTTGGAACAGGACCAATTAAAGGGTTTGCGGTTACTTTAACTATCGGAATTATAACTAGTATGTTTACCGCAATTATGGGAACTCGTGCAGTGGTTAACCTAGTCTATGGTGGGCGTAAGATCAGCTCACTCTCAATCTAATTTAAGTGGAAATATAGCTATGCAAATTTTAAAAGAGGGTCTAAATATAGATTTTATGGGTAAGCGCAAATTAGCTTCTCTGTTCTCACTAACTTTGATTATTATCTCTCTGGTCTCACTCTCCACTTTTAAATTAAATCCAGGAATTGATTTTACAGGCGGAACTCTAATTGAAGTTGGATATAGCGAACCAGCAAAACTTGATAAAGTACGAGGTGCGCTCAATAGCGCTGGCTTTGATGGGGCTGTAGTTCAACACTTTGGGACAGCGCAAGATGTACTAATTAGATTAATGCCAAAAGATGGAGTAAAGGCATCAGAGCTTAGTAGTCAGGTCTTAAATGTGTTGACTAAAACAGGTGAAGTTGAGATGCGCCGTGTAGAATTTGTGGGTCCTCAGGTTGGAGATGAGTTAACTGAAGATGGCGGGCTTGCAGTGCTCTTCTCGCTATTTGCAATCTTAGTCTATGTTGCACTGCGTTTTGAGTATAGATTCTCTGTAGGGGCTGTTGCTGCACTTATTCACGATGTTATTTTAACACTTGGAGTATTCTCACTACTCCAGATAGAGTTCGACCTTCCCGTATTGGCAGCTATACTAGCGGTAATCGGTTACTCTCTAAATGATACCATAGTGGTCTTTGATCGGATTCGAGAGAACTTCCGTAAAATGCGTAAGGGAACTTCTGAGGATGTTATAAATGGCTCCTTAAATCAAACTCTTTCTCGTACCTTAATGACTTCGATCACTACACTGATAGTGCTTCTAGCGCTCTTCTTTCTAGGTGGTGAGATTATTCATGGCTTTGCTTTAGCCCTTATTGTTGGTGTGGTAGTGGGAACATACTCATCTATATATGTTGCAAGTAATACAATTCTCGCAATGGGAATCAGCAAGGAGGATCTAATGCCTCCAGAAAAAGAGGGAGCAGAGCAACCTGATTCGGTGGTATGATTCCGTTTTATAAATAGGAAGATATGTTTGGAGTATACTCATTAAACTAACACATGATCTTATTGCTCAGTCCAGAGTGATCGCAAAAGGAGAGCGTATTAGAGAAGTTAAACGGCTAGTGAATATGTATGGTGGAAGGAACTCTAAATGGGTTAAGAAAAGTAGTCCCGAGGTGGTTGATAGTGATGGAGCTGTATATGAGTTTCATTGGTATGAATGTTATGGAATAGGGATATTAGAAATTAAACGGAAAAAGGTCTCATAAATGATAGTTCAACTAAATAAAGGGGTTGATTACCCTGACTTATCAGAAAATGATTTTTATTTTGTAATAGGCATAGAGTCTGACAGTTATCGTGTATTAAATGATTATGGCAAACCTTATCTCTATCCAGTAGATCTGTTTAATATTACAGACTTATCTGAACCGAGTGATTGGGTGACAGAGTTTGGTGAAGATGGGGAGCGTTATTCATATCCAAGGCAACTAAATGAGACCGGATTCTTTGAAGACTTCTTTGATCGTAAACCGACTCAAATCTCTATCTTTTGGCATGTGGTAAATCAAAAACTTGCTCAAGCAGCCTGATTGCTGAATATTATTAAGCAAATGCCTTAAGCATTTCTAAAATCTTACGGCGTTGTCTGTTATTTGGTAGTGATTCCCACAAAGACAGCATAGAGGATGTTAGTTAGGAGAGTGTTGATGAGCTGTACTCTTTTCTTAGAGAATTATGCACGACATTTTCAAGATGTCGTTTTCGTTCATTTGAGATATCAAATCCCTCATAAAACCACGATACAGGAAGTTCAAAGCCGCGTGCCAGATAGAATAGAGAGCCCGCATTAATTCTATTTTCACCAGACTCATAGCGAGAGAGTTGACCTGGAGAGACGCTTAGTATCTCACTAGTTTGTTGAAGGCTCATTTTTGCTCGTACACGGCACTCTCTAATTTTGTTACCAATATGTTTATCGATAGGATCTATAATAGCTGTTCCACACAACGAAGATACC
>Ga0005234J37281_1020765_pt1 | contig 9726 bp, 20 predicted proteins | sample SaaInl072_150m_B_FD_37281 | JGI IMG/M metagenome (IMG submission 37281)
TGGACCAATGCCACAAACAAGAGAACATATCTTGTTAGCAAGACAGGTAAATGTACCGTATTTGGTTGTTTTCATGAACAAAACAGACCAAGTTGATGACCCAGAACTTATCGAACTAGTTGAAATGGAATTAAGAGAACTACTAAGTGCTTATGAATTTCCAGGAGACGACGTTCCATTTGTACAAGGATCTGCATTAAAAGCATTAGAAGCAGCAGACTCTTCGAGAGACAACGCGGATTGCAAAGCAATTTGGGAACTTATGGATGCCGTTGATTCCTATATTCCAATGCCTGAACGAGAAGTAGATAAGCCGTTTTTAATGCCAATTGAGGATGTATTCAGTATCACAGGCCGTGGAACGGTAGGAACTGGTCGTGTTGAAAGAGGAACGATTAAAGTTGGAGAAGAAGTTGAAATCGTTGGAATGGGCGAAGAAGTCAGAAAAACAACAATTACAGGAATAGAAATGTTTCGAAAATTACTAGACCAAGGTCAAGCAGGCGATAACATGGGCGCATTAGTTCGTGGAATTGATAAAGAAGACCTTACACGAGGTCAAGTTCTTGCAAAACCAGGAAGTATCAAAGCTCATACACATTTTACAACTGAAGTATATGTATTGAAAAAAGAAGAGGGTGGACGACACACGCCATTTTTCAAAGGATACAGACCACAATTTTATATCAGAACAACAGACGTAACAGGAGACGTTACATTGCCTGAAGGCACTGAAATGGTAATGCCAGGCGATAATGTTTCTCTTGAAGTTAAATTAATCGTGCCAGTCGCATGTGAGGCTGGAATGAGGTTTGCAATTCGTGAAGGTGGCCGTACAGTTGGCGCTGGTGTTGTTACCAAGATTATTGAGTAGGAAAGAAATATAGTGAGCACTAAAACTAAAAACGAACATAAAATAAGAATTAGGTTAAAATCATTTGATCACAGGATTTTGGACCTTTCCGCACAAAAAATTGTGGGAACTGCACAAAGATCCGGAGCAAAGGTTTTGGGGCCGATTCCGTTGCCAACGAAAAAGAAAATATGGTGTGTCCTTAAGTCTCCTCACGTTGACAAGCGTGGAGGGGAGCATTATGAAATTCGTGTGCATAAAAGGATTATTGACATAGTCGATCCTCCAGCTTCAACTGTTGATGCGTTAAGACAGTTGGATTTACCCGCTGGTGTTAATATAGAAATTAAACTTAACTAAGGTAAAAAAAATATGAAGTTAAAAGTATTAGGTAGAAAAATAGGAATGACTCAGCTTATAGAGGCTGAGGGAAATGTTGTGCCGGTTAGTATTGTAGAAGTGATTTCAGGTCAAGTCCTTGGTATAAAAACTGAAAAGTCAGATGGATATGAATCTGTGGTAATTGGTTATCAAAACGTTGATGAGGAATCCCTTATAAAACCAAAAAGGGGCTATTTTCAGAAGTTAAATATTAGTCCTAAAAAAGTTATTAAAGAATCTAGAATTAGTTCTGACGGTTCGGCAGGATTGGTAGTTGGGGACGATATTGGAATGGACCAAATTAATGTTGGGGATTCTATTGATGTTCAGGGAAAAACGATTGGAAAAGGTTTTGCCGGAGTTATTAAAAGGCACGGGTTCGCATGTGGTCCTATGAGTCATGGTTCAAAAAGTCACAGGAGACCTGGTTCCATTGGTGGAGGTACTGATCCTGGGCGAGTTTGGAAGGGAAAGAAGATGGCCGGTAGAATGGGTAACAAGTTTCGTACGATTAGAAACCTAACCGTTGCTTCGAAGGATGTTGAAAATAACGTTCTTTTTATAAAAGGGTCGGTTCCTGGGAAAAAAGGAAATCTTTTAGTAATTAAGGTAGAGTCAAATGGAAATTAAACTAAGAAAATACAACCTAGATGGTTCAGAAGACGGCGAAGTTTCTTTGAAGTATGATGGGGAAGCGTTGGAGAATACACACCAATTACATCTTCTTCGTACCCTTCAAAAAAAGATAAGACAACAAGGAACCGTTCTTGTTAAAGGCAGATCTGATGTGCGTGGCGGTGGGGCAAAACCATACGCTCAAAAAGGGACTGGGCGTGCTAGGAGAGGAACGAGTAGAAGCCCTTTGATAGTAGGCGGTGGAGTGATTTTTGGTCCATCAAATCGGTCAACTAGGTACAAAATGAACAAAAAACAGATTAATTTAGCCAAAATTGATTTGGTGAACAGAAACTCAGATAAGATCGTCATTATTAATAGCATAGTTGACGAGGGATTGAAGACTAAGGATGTTGCCAAATTGATTAATGGACTTTCGCAAACAAAAGGCAAGGTACAGATTGTTTTGGATAAGTCGGATAGTTCATTTGAAAGGGCCGCTCGAAATTTAACCAACGTGTCTATTCAATATAGTGGGCATTTAGATGTTGAAAAAACAATTCAATGTGGATTGACGTTAGTATCTAGCTCTTGTTTAAGTGTATTAGGAGGTAGTTTAAGTGAATAAAGAAGTTATTATTAAGCCTTTGGTCACGGAAAAATCCATGGCACACAGCAAACAAGGGAAATACACATTATCGGTAAGGCAATCTGTAAATAAAATTGAAGTTAAAAACGCTGTTAAAAGTCTTTTTGGTGTTGATGTCAAATCTGTAAATATCATAAAAACAAAGCCAAAAAAACGTCGTAGAGGAAAAATTATTGGAGAAACATCTTGGATGAAGAAAGCAATAGTTACGCTTAAAGACGGTCAAGTGATTGATAGTATAATGAAGATTTACTCGTAGAGGAAAAAAAATGGCAGTTAAAAATTATAAACCAACATCAAATGGAAAACGGACTAGAAAGACAATTGATTTTTCTGAATTGACATCAAAAAGGCCCGAGAAACGGTTAACAACAACTAAGTCTAAAACGAATGGGCGGAATAATACTGGACAGATTACTGTTAGGCGACGTGGTGGTGGTCTAAAGCGTCTTTACAGAATTATCGATTTTTCTAGGACGAATAAAGACGGGATTAAGGGAAAGGTTCTTTCTTTGGAATATGATCCTAATAGATCGGCAAATATCGCTTTAGTTGCCTATAGTGATGGTGAAAAGAGATATATTTTAGCAGCTGACAAGCTTAAGGTTGGTCAAATTGTCGAAAATGGCGAGGATTCGGAGATTCAACCTGGAAACTGTTTAAAAATCAAAGATATCCCGGCAGGAACATTTATTCATAATATTGCTCTTCATGCTAATGGCAAAGGGTTATTGGCTAGATCTGCTGGTTCGTACGCGACTTTAGTGGCAAAGGGAGATAAGTTTGGGAATGTCAAACTCCCCTCTGGCGAAACAAGATTGATTAGTGTAAACTGTGTTGCCACTGTTGGAGTGGTTGGTAATGCCGATCATCGAAACACGCAAAGAGGAAAAGCAGGTATTTCTAGATTAAAGGGACGTCGTCCTAAAGTTAGAGGGACCGTCATGAATCCGTGTGATCACCCTCATGGTGGTGGAGAAGGTAAGGCTCCAATTGGCAGGGAATATCCGTGCTCTCCCTGGGGAAAGAATACCATGGGTATGAAAACTAGAAACAAAAAAAACAAGTCTAATAAGTACATAGTTAATAAACGAAAGTAGGAGGAATTTACCTTGGCCAGATCATTAAAAAAAGGACCTTACGTCGAAGAGGCATTAGAGAAGAAAATAGACAAGTTAAATGAAAGCAAAGAGAAAAAGCTTATTAAAACTTGGTCTCGTAGAAGTACAGTCACTCCTGAGATGATTGGGCATACTATCGCTGTTTATAACGGAAAAAAACACGTTCCAGTTTTTATACAAGAAAACATGGTTGGTCATAAGTTGGGCGAGTTTTCTTATACTAGAACATTTCGGTCGCACGGTGGCGGTAAAAAGTAGGAATTAAAATGAGCAAAGACAAAACAGCAGTAGCAAAAGCAAATTATATTAGAATGTCACCATCTAAGGTTATGAGAGTGGCCAATTTAGTACGTGGAAAAAAATTGAATGATAGCAAACAGGTTTTGAGAATTCTCCCTCACAAAGGGGCAAAGCTATTGTTTGACTTGCTAAACTCAGCGGAAGCTAACGCTAAAAATAATCTTGATTTAAATCCTGAGCGGCTGGTTATTTCAAAATTATTAGTTAATGAGGGACCCAGATTGAAGAGGTCTCAAGCACGGGCTCGAGGAAGAGTATTTGCAATAATAAAAAGAACATGTCATTTGGTGGTTGAATTGGAAGAAAGGAAGTAGTTAGGCATATGGGACAAAAAGCACATCCTAATGTAATGAGGATTGGTATCGTAAAGGATTGGGAATCTACATGGTTCGCTGACCAATCTAACTACTCCACATTAATTTTAGAAGATATTAAAATAAAGAGTTTTATCGAAAAAGAGCTAAAACGGGCTGGCGTTGTTAAAGTTGAAGTTCATAGGAAGAGCCAACACACCGAAATTAAAATACACGTGGCGAGACCTGGTGTTGTTTTTGGAAAAGGTGGTAAGGATATTAAGTTCTTAGCAGAAGAAGTTAATAAGTTAATCAACCGGAAAGCTCAGATTACAATAATCGAGGACAAAGATTCTGAAATTAGTTCAAAAATGATTAGAGAGTGGGTAGCTATGCAGCTTGAAAAAAGAAACCCATTTCGACGAGTTATGAAGATGACCGTTCAAAAAGCTATGAAATCAGGCGCTCAAGGTGTAAAGATTGCTTGTGCTGGACGATTGGGAGGCGCTGAAATCGCTAGAACAGAATGGTATAGAGAAGGGCGTGTACCATTACACACGCTTAGAGCGGATATAGATTATGACTATGGAGAGGCTAATACCACCTTTGGAAAAATAGGAATAAAAGTCTGGATATATAAAGGGGACATTATTAAGAAAAGTAATGTAAAACCAGTACGTAAACAAGCGGATAGTTAAAGAGGAATATTTCAATGTTAATGCCAAAAAAGACTAAATACAGAAAGTTACAAAGAGGACGAAATCGTGGTGTTGCTAGAAGCGGAACTGAAGTTTCTTTTGGTGATTACGGTTTGAAAGTCATTGAAAATGGGTTGATTACCGATAGACAAATCGAAGCAGCTAGACGAGCTATGACTCGACATATTAAACGTGGCGGTAAAATTTGGATACGGATTTTTCCAGATAAGAGTATTACTAGATTGCCAGCGGAAACACGTATGGGTAAAGGTAAGGGAAACCCGGAATTTTGGGCGGCAGAGGTTAAACGTGGTAAAATGGTTTTCGAAATTAGTGGTGTTGAGGAAGAAGTTGCGAAGCGTGCACTAGCGTTGGCTAGTTATAAATTGCCACTTAAAACAAAGTTTCTTAAAAGAGAATATTAAATTAGGATAATTATATGAGCGAAAATACAATGCAAAAATTAGAAAAAAAGGTATTTGAGATGACTAAGTCTTTATTTGAGTTGAGAATGAAACTTGTTAGCAATGACTTGAAGGATACATCTAAAATATCAAAAACAAAGCGTGAGATTGCAAGACTGAAAACTCAGCTTGGAAATACAAGGAAACAAAATGTCTAAAACAAATACGTCTGATGTTAAAGAATTAAACTTTAAAATTATTAAAGGAACTGTGAAAAAGCTGAGTGACAGTCGTACTGTTCAAGTTCTAGTTGAGGGAATGAAAATTAATTCTAAATACAACAAAAGTTATAAGACCTCTAAGTGCTACCCGTCTGATATTAAAGAGGGGTTTAAAATTGCCATTGGAGATTCCGTTTTAATTCAAGAATGCAAGCCAATTAGTAAAACAAAAAAGTGGTTTGTAAAAGAAGTTATATCATAGGAGTAATGGAATATGGTTCAAGTTGAGTCAAGATTAAAGGTGGCCGATAACTCAGGCGCAAAAGAAGTATTGGTAATCCGGGTCTTAGGTGGTTCTCATCGGAAATATGCCAGAGTTGGAGATAGGGTGGTATGTGTTGTAAAAAAGGCAATACCTAATGGGACGGTTAAAAAGAGTGAGGTTGTAAAAGGTGTAGTGGTTCGGACTAAAGGGAAGATTAATCGAGAAGATGGAACTGTTGTACGTTTCGATGAAAACGCTATAGTACTTATAAATCCCGATGGGAATCCAGTTGCGACTAGAATATTTGGACCGGTTCCTCGTGAATTGAGAGACAAAGGTTATTCTAAAATTGTTTCCTTGGCACCAGAGGTTTTATAGGAGTTATATATATGAACAAGATTAAAAAAGGCGATGAAGTAGTTATCACCGTTGGTAAAGATAAGGGAAAAAAGGGTGTCGTTAAGGCCGTCATGCCTAAGGCAGGAAAGTTGACTGTTGAAAAGTTGAACATTATTACTAAACACGTGAAAGGAAATGAGCAGAATAAAGGTAGCATTGAGAAGCTGGAAGGCCAGATTGATGCATCTAATGTCAAGCTGATTTCTCCTGAGTCTAAAAAAGGAGAAAAGGTCGGGTTCCTAAGAAAAGATGACAAGAAAATGCGCAAGTTAAAAAAGTCGTCTTACGTTCTAGGCTAAGGTGGAAATATTATGAGTGGAATTAAACAATTATATAAAGAAAAAGTTACAAAAAGACTCCAAGAAAAGTTTGGATACGCCAATGTACATCAGATCCCTAAGATAATGAAAGTTGTCATTAGTAGGGGGGCCGGTGAATCAATTTCAAACAGCAAGGCAATAGATAGTGCTGTAATTGACGTCAGGTCTATTAGTGGGCAGAAGCCTCTTTTGACTAAGGCTAAAAAGTCTATTTCCAACTTCAAACTGAGAGAAGGTCAGATTATTGGAAGTATGGTCACTCTTAGAAACCAGAAGATGTACGAATTTGTGGAAAAGTTGGTTCGGATTTCTCTTCCTAAAATTCGAGATTTTCGTGGAATTCCACGAAAATCCTTTGACGGACGAGGTAATTATAATCTTGGTATAAAAGATTGTACTATTTTTCCCGAAATTGATTTAGATAAAGTTGACAAAATACGGGGTTTTAATATAGCCGTAATAACGTCTGCGAATACTAATGAGGAAGCTTTCGAGTTGTTAAAGGAAGTTGGCTTTCCTTTTAGGATGAATTAGGGATAGGTGGAGAAATAATGGCAAAAACGAGTATGGTTTTAAAGAATTTGAAAAAAGTTGACACGACTCAGCATCGGAATAGGTGCAACATTTGTGGTAGACCAAGAGGGTTTATGAGATTTTTTGGTTTGTGTAGACTTTGTTTTAGAAAAATGGCAGGTAGTGGTAAATTACCTGGTGTAAAAAAGGCATCTTGGTAGGAGTATAAATATGAAAATTACAGACCCAATTGCTGATTTGTTTTGTAGAATCAAAAACGCAATTAACGTTAAGTCCCCTGATCTTGTAGTTCCCTTTTCAAAAATAAAATTGGGAATTTGTAAAATATTAAAGGATGAAGGTTTTATTAAGTCCTATGACGTAGTTAGTATAGACTTAAATAAGCAGTCAATAAAAATTGTTTTAAAGTATGCACCAAACGGATCCTCTTTGATTAAAGAGATGAAACGGGTAAGCAAGTGTAGTAAACGAGTTTATTGCAAAAAGGCGAGTATTCCAAAGGTGCTTGGTGGTTTTGGGATAAGTATTTTGTCCACTACAAAAGGGATTCTTGATGGTAAGACAGCTAGAATAAATAACCTTGGTGGCGAGCTACTTGGGTTAGTTTATTGAGGAGTACAACATGTCAAGAATAGGAAAAAAGCCGGTCTTTTTAAAAGATGGGGCTAAAGTAGAGTTTAACAACGGGATTGTAAAAGTTAGTGGACCTAAAGGCACTCTGGCTAGAGAAATTGCCCCAGAAATTTCATTATCCATAACTGATACTGTTGTAAAAGTTGAGCGTTCATCTGAAGACAAAAAAATTCGAGCGAAACATGGTTTGTATCGGTCGTTGATTAAGAATATGGTAGAAGGTGTAACCGTTGGGTTTTTGAAGGATTTAGAATTAGTTGGAGTTGGGTATCGAGTTAAAAAAGAAGGTAATGGTCTTAATTTTAGTCTAGGCTATTCTCATCCGGTTGTTTATGCTTGTCCAGAGGGTATCGATTTTACCTTGGAAGGCCAAACTAAGATAAAAATTAGTGGAATTGACAAGGAATTAGTGGGCAGTGTTGCTGCCAACTTAGTAAAACTTAGAAAGCCCGACGCGTATAAAGGGAAAGGTGTAAGGTTTGTTGGCGTTCCGCTTAAATTAAAAGCGGGAAAAAGTGTCAAAAAATAGGTGGAGATAAAATGGCAATTAACAAGTATGTAAGAAAACGTAAGATCTTAAAAGGGCAAGACAGATTGAGGCTAGTAGTTTCACGAAGTCATAACGCCATTGTTGCTCAAATCATTGACGATGCTAAGGGAGTCACCTTAGTTTCTTCTACTTCAATAAAATCGAAAAATGGTGGGAACGTTGAGGCTGCATTTACAGCCGGCGTTGAATTGGGCGAAAAGGCAAAAGAATCTGATATTAAGATTGTTTGGTTTGATAGGAATAATTATTTGTATACGGGGCGCGTTAAGGCTTTAGCTGACGGTGCTAGAAAATCAGGTTTAAAATTTTAAAGGAGTTATGTAACGATGCTAAAGAATAATTCGTCTGGAAAAGGCAGAGATTCAACATTTGGAAAAGGCAAAGATTCAACGTTTGTTGAACAAGCATTTAAAATTAGTCGGGTTAACAAAGTCACCACTGGGGGTAAACGGTTAGCATTTAGAGCATTCGTTATCGTGGGCGACAAAAACGGTAGAGTTGGTATTGGAGTAGGCAAGTCCAAGGAGGTTCCGGTTGCTATTAAAAAAGGGATCGATCGGGCAAAAAAAAGTTTGCTTATTGTTAATATTGTCAACGGGACGTTACCACATGAAGTTTTGGGTGAATTCGGAGCAGCAAAAGTTCTGTTGAAGCCTGCTAAACCTGGTACAGGAGTAATCGCTGGTGGAAGTGTACGAATATTGTTGGAGTCTGCAGGGTTTAAAGATGTAGTTGCTAAGTGTCTTGGTGGGTCAAATACTATTAATAACGCAAAAGCCGCTATTGAAGGGTTAAAGACTTTGAGAGATTACAATGAACAAGTTAAATTAAGAGGTAAACGGTTTTCTGTTACGATTAAAGAGTCCAAAAAGGAAACTGTGAAAAATGGATAAAATAGAGTTAAAACCCCAAAAAGGGTCTGTTAAAAACCGGACTAGAAAAGGCCGAGGTAACTCATCTGGTCATGGCGGGGAATGTGGTCGAGGGCACAAGGGCCAAAGAAGTAGATCTGGATTTTCGCAGATGTCGGGGTTTGAGGGTGGACAAATGCCACTTTATCGAAGGATTCCAAAGAAAAATGGTTTTTTTAATTTTAATCGAAAAGAAGTCGTCGCGTTTAATTTAGAATATATTAGTGAAATATGTAAAACAAGTGGAGTTAGTGAAATTGACCTGAGGGATTTTCTTAGCAAGACACAGAAGTCTACGGGCGCTTTGGTGAAAGTTTTGGGAAATGGTGAATTATCAGGTGGGTTAAGCATTATTGCAGACAGATTTTCTAAAACTGCAATCAGTAAAATAGCAAGTTCGAAGGGCAAAGCAGAAGTAATTAAATAGGATGAGTAATCTACTTAGTATATTTAGACTCAAGGAACTTAGGGTAAAGATTCTGTTCACGCTGTTTATTGTTATAGTGTATCGACTAGGAAGTCATATACCAATTCCTGGAGTTGATTTAGACGCTGTAAAAGCCTTGTTTCAACAAGGAG
>Ga0005234J37281_1018378_pt1 | contig 8899 bp, 1 predicted proteins | sample SaaInl072_150m_B_FD_37281 | JGI IMG/M metagenome (IMG submission 37281)
AAATGGGAGAAATCATGCGTCTAAAATTAAAAATAAAAAAACACTGTTGTGATGAACAAACAAAACATTGCAGCGGTAAACAAATAAATCTTTGGAGGAATAAATATGACTATGGGAATGAATGATGCAGGAAATAAATTTTTAAACAAATACTCAAAAAGAACACCAGCAGCAGCTGCAACGGGAACTCCGACCCCCCCCTCAAAGGTAGTAACAAAAGACACTATAAAAAATGACTTTGGTGCGCCAGCGCCAACAACCGCTACCGAAATGTTAACAAAAGTATTTGATGGGCCTGACAGTCTCATGACTAAAAACGTAACGGGCCCTGATTTAAAAATGCCAGAACGCCTTGAGAACTTAAAAACAATATTAACTGCCATGGATGATTTAGAATTAAGACCAAACGATGCAGACAAACAAAAAATCAGCGAACAAATGGAAGAACTCGTCGCTAGTTTAATAACAACTAGAACAACCGCTCTACCCGGGAAAAATGCTCAATTAGTTTCAGATAAATTGGTAGAATCTGTCATCAAACAAATAAAAGATACAAAGTCTGCAAAATATCTTGTTATAGGATCATTAATTAGTTCAACAGGGGCAGTAGCTCCTGATGCGGCTACACCAAAGGGTCTATTGGCAAAATCACTATCAACACTTTTTTCAAATGATACAAACAAAACAGGAAGCGAATTCAAAGAAAACCTAGCAACCGGAAACCCTAGTCTTTCAAAATTAGCGACCTCTATAAACGTCCCAAAAGCAGACGGTTCTGGTGACATCGAACCATTAACAGCTCATTTACTCACACATGTCAAAGACTCAAATAGTTTTGACGTACTATTAGGTTTCGATTCCACATTTATAGCAGATCAAATTAAAAATGGTTCTCTTGCTATTTGTAAAGACGACAAATCTCTAAACGAAGACAGAACAGAGTCTTTTTTAAGTACGTTTAAGGACGCATTATCAGAACACGATAGTTTAAAACAGGCAATAGAGACGGTAAGGACTACAATATTTGACGAAAATGATTTTGGAGGAGGGCACCCGGATCAACAAAGACTTAATGTAGGTACAAAATTAAACGTACATTTTTCTGCTGTTTTAACGAACTCAAAAACGAACACGGAAGACTTAACAAAGACATTAATAGAAAAATGCATATCATATATGGGTGAAGATGAAGATTCCCATGTTCAATTTACAGAATTACTAACGTCTGCTCTAGGAACAGATAAACCCAAAGCAAAAAAAGCACTCTCAGAGTGTATTAACAACAACCCAGGCACAGATCTTAATGAGATCCTAACTTCTTTTAATCAACGAAACACACCTGAAAATAATTTTCCTGAATCCACCGTTGTTAATCTACAAACAACTATCCAGTCCGAACTACTTACACAAGCATCTAAACTTCCCTCAACAACAGAAGATGAGATTACTGACAAAGCAGCCGCTCTAAAAGAACCAATCCAAGAAATGGTCAAACTATTAATAGATGGAAAACCACACGCAGAAGAAACGGTAAAAGCGTTCTTAGACGGACTTCCTGAATTAACAAAATCAATGTCACTAGACGACATGCTAACAATCACCGATGAAATAAAAACTCAATTAACCAATCATGCAGCTAAGCTAAACCCAGTGCTATCTTCAATAAATAATGTATTGCTAACCATACAAAAATCTTTTTCAGAAGATTTCAATAATAAATTCTTAAATGCCGAGACAATAAAGAATACCTCAACAACATCTACAAAAGAAAAAACAGCCGAAAAAATTGCAAGGTTAAGCAAAAAAGACTTAAAAGCAATAGGAACAGGTCCTGAATCAACTGCCGTTAAAAATCTTCCATCCTCGGCTAAAAGCTCATTTGCATGGAACCTCAACTCAATGATGTCTAGCGGAAAAGTCATGATCAAAGGACTCACGACTATCCTTCAAGGAGCACATCCAAAAGCAAACGATAAAATGTCGGCTGAAACGATAGAAAGTTTAGCTTCCAACACAAATATTTTAGTCACCACAACGACTCCAAAAAAAGCAGGCAGTACAGAAATGGTCACATCGTACACACTGTCTGAAGACTTCGCAGACATGATTAACGAACATTTAATGCCAAAAGGAAAAACATATCCTATCGATAATATTCCCGAATCAGTAATGAAGGCGTTAGCAGGTACTATCTCAGGTACAGGAAATGCTGAGAGAGCCGACTTTCAAGACACAACACGTTCAGGAAATGTATTCCACGATATCAATAGTTTCTTAAAAAGTATTAAAATGGATGACGATTCTGCAGGTATTTCGTCTCTCGATCAAAAGCCATCATATGAAAATTTAGTAGATATGCAAGTTGGATCAAATAATGCAAGTATCAAGTTAAACATGTTTGGAGAAGAATCATATAATAAGTCCGTTGCCGATAACTCCCAAAAAGGCCAATTATTTACAAGTGTTCACACATCAAAGAATCCAGTTTTTGAACAAAAAAATCAATTCTTCGAAGAACCTTCTATGTTGAGCATGTCAAAAAAACCTCAATTCCGTAGCAATTTTAAAGCGAACTGCATGAAACAAATAAAAGGTGGTCTACAAGACAGACTAACTGCGGGCGACAAATCCGCTGAAGCGATTGCTATGATGGCCACCGGGACAAAAAACATCGAAGAATTCAATAAAACGATTGGACTAATGCAACTTGACGGAAAGAATCTACAACATTCAGGACGGCTAGCAAACTATATACTAAACGGAGATAAAAGCCCGTATTCCAAAGACATAAATGTCCATGTCAACAATACCTTTAACCAAATAGTAGGCCATGGCCTTGAAAACTTAAACATTCCTCTACCAACCACTACAAGAAAACTATCACCCCCCTTCAACAAGGAACTAAAAGAAAAACTAACTGAAGGATTTAAATCAGAGATAGACTCGCCCCCTCTATCCGATAAAACAACATTAATGATACTCATCGCCTCCGGAAAAGAATCAATGGCAGATTTTGAAGCCATGAATACCCCTGAAAGGCCAGCACCAGAGTACGGCACTAAAGAGCACAAAACGTGGAAAGATGAATATACACAAAGGACCAATTACAACAGAATAGTAAATGGAGCAAACGCCTCTGAAGATACAAGCCGGTTACAAGTTGTTAAGGGTTTATTAACTCTAGCAAGTAGTAACGCAGGAAGAAAAGAGTCCGCAAGTGCCATATACGACCAAGTGCATGTATCAAAGTCAAAACTCGGAAAAAGTACAAAACCCGTAACAATAACATTTGATGCAGGAAACCAATCAGCATCCGCTATAGCAGCAAAAGCAGCAAACAGAGCGGCAGCAGATACCTTTATAACTGACAAGTTCCTAGCTTTCAAAAACAATCCAAAATCCTTTTTAAGCATTAAACTTCATAACCCTACAAATTCAAAAATTACCTATAGAGAATCTGAAAACATGACCGGAAAAAGCAAGGGAATACAACTAACTGGCAGAGGTCAAAAATACACAAAAGAATTTAGAACATCATTTGAATCCGCTGTCAAAAATGGATTAAAAGACAATCTTAATTCAGCGATCTATGAAACTAAATTAAAAGCTCAAGAAATGGCATGTATTGTTTCAGGCACAAGTTCCTTTGCAGATTTCGAAAAACTGGCCGACGGAACCCTTCCTATAAGTCCAGCAAACAATTTAAATGCCGATGAACAAATCGCTCTTTACCATATAATAAGGAATGGAGAAAAAACAACTGAAACGGACAATTCACAAAAGAGTACATCCGTTACCGTTCAACACTCAGAATTATTGACCGCCGAAGTAAGACAAGCATTATTCACAAATGATACAAAAATCCAAGAAAGTCTGATGAACCTTGCTATAAACCAAAGTGCCGACAAAAAAACACCATCAGATATGCTGTCCGCCTTACCCTCTTTCGTGCAAACGGCGATAACCAGCCATTTCCCTGATACGTATATTCCTCACCAAGATTTAGAAACTCTCATAGAGAGACTAACAATGGAAGTAAACAAAGAAGCAAATGAAATCAGTATGATAGGAAGCAGCAGCCTATCAGGATTAACTCCCGATGAAACCGCACTAATTTCAGGTGGATCAAAGGAAGAACTTGCCCTGTTATCTAGCAAAGAACGAGATGCGAAAAAAATGAACTACCTAGATAGTACAAAACTCATGGATAAAATTAAAATAACCCGTCAAGCAAACCTAAACGCTACAAAAAAAGCCATCGATAAACTCAACCACTTTCTTGACCAAAAAGTTGACCCAGCTTCGGGAAAAGTTAGCGAAACAGGTGAACCCCGTAGAGCTATATTTAATAAAACAACCGTAGCCGAAAGAAAGCTCACCGCTCAAAATCTAAATATATTACGTGATATTACAGGTAGTGTTACTGTGGAAGACTTTAACGAAGCACGAACTAATGATGCATTCATAACGGTATCCGCCAATGTATTAGCTCATGTTTCGTCAAAAAATAAAACAGCTGCAGCAGAAGCATTAAGTTCAACAAATCTAAAAACCGTTGTTTATGGTGCAAATGGGCTTATGGATAGACTTACCTCAGATGCAAACGACGTTAACAAAGAACTATTCGAAGAGCTAGTAAGAGCAAAAGATTCCGGCCATGCGGATAAACTATTAGCATCCAAAAAAGCAGAGTTAGCAGAACTACTCCCATTAATTACTAACGCAGGCCATTTCGAAGATTTATTTGATGGTGCAGCTTCAGACACTAAAATAGGTTCAGAACCAGCAGGTAATGGAGACGATAATAAAGCCTGGAATTTAATAAACACTGCAATTAAAAACAAGGGAATCTCGGAAATTGGAAAGGGTGCCGGCAACAAATTTGAAGACGCGCAAATAGAAACGCTACTACCCGGTCTAGATTTAGCATCTCCAATGGGTCTAGCCGCAAAAGCGCTCTTAGAAAACGTAAATTTTACCCAAATAATTAACCCTACAAAACAAAATACAACGGCGACTCTTGTTGAAAAACAAACAGCCCTAGATAAATTAATAAAGAATGAATTCGAACCTACAAAAGCAGCGGTATCCTTATTCAATAAAATGAAGGGGATGTCTGCGGATAAAATAACAACAGCTCTTCAAGAGACTACCGATAAACTAACAAACCAGCTTGCAGCAACTAAACTCTTTGAAGAAGATGGAGTTTCTAATATTGGACTCATTGGTCCGCGTCCCGATAGCTCCACTCCAGCAGCCAATAAAACCGGTTGGGATATGGCAGCAAAATTATTGAGAAGTACTACTATACCGCAACCTGATGCGGGAAATGCTTTAAGTGACGGCGAAATAGCAGCCGTACTTCCAGAACCTGCAGAGGCCACAATGAATGCTGCATGGATTGAAGCAAAAACATTACTTCAAGGAATGTACCTCGATCATAACTACGATCCAATATCCGAATCACTTGGCACCAAACCCACAAATATAAACGCTGACGATCACTCAGCACAAGCGTGGGACTTAATACAGACCACAATCCAATCCACCCCATTACCAAAAGGAGAAGGTGCAGGAGACACAATATCACAAGCACAGGCAGAAGCCTTTTTAGGACCGAAACCAGGAAACAGAGAGGGAGACGCTGCATACGATTCCGCGGTAAATAGACTAAAAACCCTATCAGTAGCAGCAGAAATAGCCCAAACCAAACCAGGAGATTCTGTAGAGATAGAGCAAGAAATAGAAAATATAGCCACCGAACAAACCATACTACAAGATATAGTCAATAACCTTATAAATAATAAATATGGAATAGATACAAACGATTGCACCATGCTAGGACAAATCGCATCTACGCTACCTGCAAAGAACGGAAGCTCCTTTAACACAATATTAGCCTCAGACCATAAAAATTTCACAGCCCAAACGTCAATTACAACGGCCGCAGGAAATAGTCTCGCATCGTTAATTGAAAATTCGGGAGCAGAAGAAGATGAGTTAAGAGCCACTATCCTTCATCAACAGTCGAAAGATGTGGCAAAAGACATCCCCTTAGAAATCGAAAGATTCGCCAATGTAATGAAAAAATTTCCTAAAACAGGAGACCCCCAAGATCCCATGGCGGCTCAACTTATGAAGGATTTGACTCTAATATTCAAGAATTCTTCCGAGCCAAAAAATAAATCATTCGTCAAATCCTATGGTTTAGATATCGTTCAAAGTATAGCGTTACCATTAGCAATACAACTAGCCAATACATCAAAATTAGAAACACCGGTTCCAAAAGAGTTCCTCAAACTATTACATATGGTTCTAAAACAAACGGAACCAAACCAATCAAACTTTAGGCAATTATCGGCTATACATGATCTAGTAAGTGGGTTAATGGCTGACACTGACACTTTAGTAAATGAAACGCCGACACCGTTAACAGCTGAGTCGAAGGACTCTATAAACACTAACTTAAGAGATACTGGATTAAAGTTAGGAGCATTACATGCAGAAATACTTCAAAATCAAGATATAAAAAAATCTGATTTTCAAAAAACGTCAGAAGCGACGTTAGCTACCCATAAATCAAAAATAAGTGACAAAATAACGGCTATACAAGGAACATCAAAAACCCTGCTCGACATGGTGTCCAATTTAGACCATGAAATAAGTAACTTGGAAAAAAATGAGTCTTTATTCAAAGAAACAAACAAAAAATTAGAAGAAGCTAAATCAAAATTCGAAACAATGGATGCATCTAAAACAGCTGACATAGAGGTTCAGAGTAAACTAATTAAAAATTTAAAAGGCAAAACAGTAGATGGACTAAAAGAACAAAAAACCAAGCTCCAAGAATTAATCACAAAAGCGCAAGAGGCAGAGACCGCTTTATCTCCTCAATTACAGGTATCCTTTGAAGACCTAATAAAAGCAGACGGCGATGACGAAATTAAAGCCGCCAAAACCAGCATAAGCGACAAATTAGCGACTATAAAAACGTCTCAGGAAGAATTAATCAAACAACTTGATCAAATCGATGCAACAAAAAAAGAATTAGTAGAAAACATGAAAGATCTAATAGGAAGTCTTAAAAAGACAGGAGATACAAAATCCAAAACAACTTCGTTCATAATCACCTTAAATAAGGCTATCGAAGATAGCATGAGCATTAACGTAGGAGACGAAAGCCAAAAATTCTTAGCTCAAGTTGCATTAAATCTTAAATCGGCATTAGAACTGATTGAAACAAACTCAGACGACTTAACGGGCTACACAGATCTAAGTACGAACCTAAACCTATTAAAGAATATAAAATTTAGCGACAACAAATCATATACAACAGCAAACATCGACGCTATGCTTCAAGGAACAACCAGTTTGGATCAAATTTTGCAATCTCTCTCCAATACGATAACAGCCAAAAGCAACACGTCTACAGCTGAAGCCAAGGCCGAATTAAATAAAGACATCGACCTGGGAGAAGGCAAAACAACAACAAAAGTTGCTCAATTAATGGAAGCCGTTGAAGAAGCTCATGCAAAAGGCGAAGAATTCAAACTGGAGAATGAAGACGACAAAAATTTAATCGCAAGATTATCTGTAGATGATATTAACAACTTATTTACAAGTATCGATACAAAAAAAATCAATTTCAATATCCTCCTCCCTCAAATGGCAAAAATAAAAATAGACATTGCCAAACAACGTTTTGGAGCAAATTCAGAAACAGTCGTTGGAATGGGTTTAGAATTTCTAGGAAAATGGTCACAAAACTTGGGTGACGTAACCCAACTTGATTGGGAGTCTGGACTAAGTGATATTTTAAGTCTCGTCAAACCTGGCTTAGATAATTTAAGTAATGACAAATTTAAAGTAGCATATGAAGCCGTTCTCACTATCGCGGTTGTTGATACATTTACGCCTGTAGATTTAGGAGCCGTACCCAAACTGAACTTTAAGGCAAATATTAAAAAATTAGTAAAAAAAGAATTTGAAGCCTCGTTAATGAAACAAATGAGTGCGGATATTGGAAAGTTCTTTGCTACAAATATTGAAGCATTCTCTTCGAAGAGTCTATTGACCAAAATAGACGAGCATAATAAAAGTTTCCCGGACGATCAAATAGACTCCGAAAACTTTGAAAGCGACCCAGTGTCATTTGCAGCGATAACTACTGCACTTGCTACAATTGATGATACCAACAGCCCTTTTCCTAAACTTGAGACAATTATGACCATTGACCCCGATAGATTGCCTGGCGGTACAGATATACCAGCCCTACTAAACCCAAAAATTGCTCCATTTGGACTAAAAATTGAGGCGGATGGAAAGGTATCAATAGATTTAGATGCACAAGTAAATGTAGGCGACAGTAATCATAAACAAGCGCTACAAGCAGCACCTGGCTTTAGAGCCGAATTAATTAATCTACACCAAGCATTTACAAGATCTCCAGAAATGGCTCTAAACCCGCCTCCAACTAGAAACCCAAGTAAACTAATAGATGATCAAGACATGAACGCCACACGTGACAAAATAGTAAATGTTGTTCCTGTAAAGGGATCGACCCCAATCACCCCCAAAGGAAAGACACCTGTAGTACATGTAGAAGAAGATGACGATGATTGGTAATTAAAAACTGAAAATAATAGTTACAAATAAAAAGGGCTTACGGCTTTAAAAAATAAGGTCGTAAGACGAAAAACAAAAAACTAGATTATATCGAAATTATTAGGACAAGCAGAATCCAGAGCGTACTTCTTTTTAGACTTCCGTTTTCGATTCGCCTTCTTCTTCCGAAGAGCATCGACTTTTTTTAAACATGAAGCTTCTTTTCCTATTAGGTGAACCTCAACTTTATCACAAAGCCGTTGCCTCGCCAAATATCGGTTAAGCTCTAACGAAC
>Ga0005234J37281_1010564_pt1 | contig 8824 bp, 6 predicted proteins | sample SaaInl072_150m_B_FD_37281 | JGI IMG/M metagenome (IMG submission 37281)
ATTAATTTATATATTATTTATAGAAAGTAGTACATAGAATGAAAATTGCAGTTTCAGGAAAAGGTGGTGTCGGAAAGACAACCTTAACTGCTACTATGGCAAAACTTCTTGCTGATGGTGGTAAAACGGTGATAGCAATAGATGCAGACCCTGACACTAATTTGGCAGCAGCTCTGGGTATTAAAGACGCTGATAAAATAATACCGCTCGTTGAATTAAAAGAGCTTATAAAGGAACGAACAGGCTCTACTTCGGAGGAGTTCGGTAAATTTTTCAAATTAAACCCTACTGTCAACGATCTGCCTGAAAAACATTCTATAACACACGATGGTATGCGGCTGATGACCCTTGGTACAATAAAGAGGGGAGGAAGCGGCTGTGCCTGTCCTGAAGGTGTGATGTTGAAGGCTTTATTAAATCATTTAATACTGCAAAGAGATGAAGTAGTTATTATCGATATGGAGGCTGGGATAGAGCATTTGGGCCGTGCATCGATAAGAGCGGTAACCGCGTTGATTGTTGTTGTAGAACCAGGCAAAAGAAGTATTCAGACTGCGTTTCAAGTGAAGAAGCTTGCTGCTGATCTTGGTATTAAGACGATTTACGCAGTGGGAAATAAAATAATGAATGACTCTCACCGTGAATTTGTAAAAAAAGAGCTTAAAGATATACCTTTACTGGGAACAATTTCATATAATAAGAAGTTAATTGACTCAGACTTACAAGGCAAAGCCGCATACAGCGACAATGAGCAGTTATTATCAGAAGTTAATGTGATATTAGCTAAATTAAAGGAGTGCGTAAAATGAAGAAGAATTATGAAGGTGCTGATCAGGAATCTCTAAGTTTGCTTAAGAAAATGGAAGAGCATGGTATCGAAAGCTCTTATGACAGATATGACGCGCAGCAGCCGCAGTGTGGATACGGTAAGATGGGACTCTGCTGTAGACACTGTCAGATGGGACCGTGTAATGTTGACCCGTTTGGCAGAGGGCCGAAGAAAGGTGTATGTGGAGCTGACGCGAATACGATAGCAGCGAGACATTTTGTCCGCTATGTTGCCGCCGGAACTGCCGCGCATTCTGATCATGGCAGATCGGTTGCTGAGCTTTTGATAGCAACGGCGAGGGGCGAGGCCAAGGGCTATCGCGTAACAGACGTGAATAAGCTTCATGAGGTAGCAAGGTTATTTGATGTTACCACTGAAGGCCGTGAGACAAATGAAATAGCCGAGGAAGTTGGTGAAATGGCCCTTGCTGAGTTCGGTAAGGCATACGGTACTCAAACGTTTGCGAAGAAGGCTCCGGAGACCAGGCAAAAGTTGTGGGAGAAGCTGAAGATTACCCCCCGTGCGATAGACAGAGAGGTTACTGAATCAATGCATCGTACTGGCATGGGTACTGACCAGGACTATAAAAACCTTATCATGCAGGCCTGCCGTACGTCAATGGCGGATGGTTGGGGTGGTGCTATGATAGCTACAGAGTTGCAGGACATACTCTTTGGCACACCTAAGCCTACACGCGGTACCGCAAATCTTGGAGTAATCAAAGAAGATGAGGTAAACATCCTTGTACACGGACACGAGCCTCAGATGTCCGAGATGGTTGCTATAGCGGCATCTGATCCGGAGTTAATAAAAGAGGCTGAGGCGGTAGGCGCAAAAGGTATTGCTCTTGCTGGTATATGTTGTACGGCGAATGAGATGTTGCTAAGGCACGGGATACCGCTTGCGGGACATATGAAGATGCAGGAGATGGCTATCGCTACCGGTGCTATAGAGGCTATCGTAGTGGATATACAGTGTGTAATGCAGGGAGACGAAGAGGTAGCCAGGGCCTTTCATACGAAGATGATAACGACTTCACCTAAGGCAAAAGTAGATGGAGCGATGCATATAGAGATTAATGATGAAAATGCCTATGACAAGGCGAAGGATATAGTAAGGCTTGCAATCCAGAACTTTCCGGATCGTGACAAGAAAAAGGTATATATCCCTAAGGGCAAGAAGTCTGATGTTGTAGTAGGTTTTACGCATGAGACCATTAAGTATATGCTTGGCGGTAAATACAGAGCATCATACAGACCGCTTAATGACAACATTATGAACGGCAGGATACGAGGTGTTGTCGGGGTTGTAGGTTGTACGAGTTCAATATTGTGGCCTGATCAGCTGCCGTATATGGAGTTGGTGAATGATTTGATCGCAAATGACATCCTAGTAGTACAGACAGGATGTGCCGCAGCGGAATGTGCCAGAGAGGGAATGATGGTCCCAGAGCATATGGAAGTTGCGGGTCCTGGCCTGAGGGAGGTTTGTGAGGCTGTTGGAATGCCGCCGGTATTACATGCCGGTTCCTGTGTGGATAACAGCAGGATACTGATAGCGTGTTCAGAGATGGTAAAAGAAGGTGGTCTTGGTAATGATATCAGTGATCTGCCGGTTGCGGGAGTATGTCTTGACTGGATGCATGAGAAGGCATTGGCGATAGGCCATTACTTTGTTACGAGTGGAGTGTATACATTATTTGGCACCAAGTCACCAACTGCGGGAGCTCCTGATGTTGACAAATTCTTAAAAGAAGATATAGAAGATCTCGTAGGAGGTAAATGGGCATTTACCCCAGACCTTAAGGAGATGGGAACTCTCATAAAAGAGCATATAGAGAAGAAGCGTGATGCGTTGGGCATAAACGAGAAGAAGGAAAGAAAGCTTTATGATATGGAAGACAGGAGAGCACTTTCGATTGACTGATAAGAAATGCAGACCGGATGCGGATCTGGTCTTGCCCATGCTCACCATAAAAAAGATTAACATTCAATAGGAGTATTTACATATGTCTAGAATAATAGCTACCGCTGCGATAAGGGGCGCGCACAGTATAGTAAAACAGGCAGAAGAAAAATTAAGAGAAGCAATTGAGTCAAAGGGAAAAGATGCCAAGGTTGAGTATCCTGATACGGGTTATTATCTACCGATAGTTTATTCTGCAACCGCCTTTGAAGTGAAGACTCTGGGGGATTGTGAAGTGGCGCTTGGGCACGCAAGGGCCCTGCTGCCGCCAATACCTGAAGAAAAGATATATCTTCCGTATCTTGGCTGGGCTCTTGATGCAGGCATTGCTACCCTTTTTGCAGAAGAGGTAATAGAGGCATGTAAATACTTGATTGGCCCCAACCCTGTTGATGGTATATGGCTAGGTGCGGCTACGGATGTAATCCTTCGAGAAAGAGGCATTGAGTTCGTTGATGGTACCGCACCGGGATTTGCAGCAGTAGTAGGTGCTGCACCAACAAATGAGATTGCCGTAACCATAGCTCGCGAACTGCAGGAAAAGAATCTGTATGTTTTTATGTCAGGAAACACTAACGGGAAATCGTTTGCCGAACAACTTGACGAAGAGGGAGTACAGCTGGGATGGGAGACAAGGCTGGTGCCTTTCGGCAAGAATATCACATCAACTATTTATTCTCTAGGCTTTGCTAACAAAGCAGCTCTATCTTTTGGCGGTATAGCACCTGCTGATTTTACAAGGAATTTAATCTATAATAAAAACAGAATTTTTGCATTTGTAATGGCATTAGGAGAAGTAGATGATGAAAAATATGCCAATGCCGCAGGTGCAATAAATTATGGTTTTCCTACAATTGCGGACACTGATATACCTCAAATATTACCAACAGGTGTATGTACATACGAGCATGTCGTACCACTAATTCCTCATGATAAAATAGTTGAAAAATGTATCGAAGTCAGAGGCTTGAAGGTCGCTGCTGCGAAGGTGGACATTCCTGTAGCGTATGGCCCTGCTTTTGAAGGTGAAAGAATAAGAAAAGACGACATGCAGATAGAAATAGGCGGTCCGGGAACACCCGCATTTGAGTATGTTGTAATGAGAGATAGTAGTGAAATTGAAGATGGTAAGATTGAAGTCGTTGGCCCTGATATGGATGAAATGGAAATAGGAGCGGGTAAGCCTTTGGGAGTATACGTAGAGGTGGCTGGCCGTAAGATGCAATCTGACTTTGAACCTATCTTTGAGCGAAGAACACATCACTTCCTTGGTGAGGCACAAGGGTTCTTCCATATGGGACAGAGGGATATAATAAGGCATAGGATCAGCAAGGATGCTTACAATAAAGGTTTTAGGCTTGAACACTTAGGGAACATAATACATTCAAAATATCATGAAGAATATGGTGCGCTCTTAGACAAAGTTCAAGTTACCTTGTATACAACCAAAGAGGATGTTGAAAAGAAATTAAAGGAAGTGAAGAGTGCGTTTACCGAACGTGATGTAAGGGCGTTGGGAATGACAGACGCTTCAGTAAATGAATTTTATAGCTGTACTCTGTGCCAGAGTTTTGCACCGAGTCATGTTTGTATAATATCACCTGAGCGTTCAGGGCTATGTGGCGCTGTCAGTTGGCTTGATGGAAAAGCGGGTTTTGAAATAACACCGACCGGACCTAATCAACCTATTGAAAAAGGTAAAACAATTGATGAGAAACTGGGGCTTTGGGAAGGGACAAATGACTTCCTGTACAATGCATCCAATAAAGAATTTGCAGAGGTAAGTATGTACAGCATGGTTACTAATCCAATGACTAGTTGCGGCTGCTTTGAATGTATCTCTGCAATGCTGCCAATGACGAATGGAATAATGACCGTTGACAGAGACTTCACCGGGATGACTCCATGCGGAATGAAGTTTTCAACTCTTGCTGGAACGGTGGGAGGCGGCATACAAACACCTGGTTTTGTAGGCCATAGCAAATTTTACATGGGTAGCAGCAAATTTATATCCGGAGACGGAGGTCTTGCAAGAATGGTTTGGATGCCAAAGCAACTTAAAGACGAAATAGCAGACGCGCTTAACGAAGCTGCAGAGGAGGCGGGTCTGGAAGATTTTATTAATAAAATCGCAGACGAAACAATAGCCCAAACAGAAGAGGAAGTTTTGGAACATCTTCAAAAGGTAGACCACCCTGTTCTTAAAATGGACCCTATGTTTTAAATAGAAAGAAATTAGAGAAAATATGAATAATATAAACTTGCGAGAGAAAGACGAAAAAGAGGATAAGAAGCCAGACTCATTAGGCGAAAAGCTTTTAAAGAGCCGAATTGTTATGATTACGGACGAAGTTAATAAAAAAATGGCTCAGAGTGTAATCGCACAGCTTCTACTTTTAGAACAGGATGATCCGGAAAAAGAGATTAAAGTATTTATTAATTCTCCCGGAGGCGACGCGGATGCAGGATTTGCAATATACGACATGATGAAATTTGTTAAACCTAAAGTCGTAAATATCTGCGCAGGTGTTGTTGCAAGTGCAGCCGCATTAATCCTTCTTGGCACGGATAAGGAAAACAGAGTGAGCCTGCCGAATTCCAGAATTCTTATTCACCAGCCATCCACTGGAGTGCATGGTACGGCATCTGACATTCAGATTGAGGCAAGCGAAATATTAAAATGCCGTGAAAAAATCAACAGAATGATAGCAGAGGAAACAGACCAGGAGTTTGAGAAGGTTGAAAATGACACAAAAAGAAACTACTGGATGTCTGCTGATGAGGCTGTGAATTATGGACTAATCAGCAAAATAATAAAAAACAATGGCGATTTATAAACTTTTTAAAATATCTTAAATAAGGATAGGACATATGGCACTGACAGGTCTTGAGATTTTTAAACTTCTCCCAAAAACAAACTGTAAAAAGTGTGGTAGAGCAACATGTTTAGCGTTCGCAATGCAACTGGCACAAAAGAAGGCCGAATTGAGCGATTGCCCAGACGTTAGTGATGAGGCAAAAGGCATTTTAGGTGCAGCATCAGCTCCACCAATTAAACTGGTATCAATTGGGACCGGTGATAAACAGGTAAGCATTGGTGAAGAAAATGTACTCTTCAGACATGATGAGAAATTTTATAATCCTACCGGAGTTGCTGTTACGATAAGTGATGATCTGGATGATGAAGCATTTAATGAAAAGGTAAATAAAATTAATAATCTTAAGTTTGTGCGAGTTGGGACAGAGATTGAAATTGATCTTATTGCGTTACTGAATAAAAGCGGTGATGCATCTAAATTTGCAAACAGGGCCAAACAACTCAGTGAAAATACTCACTTATCCCTTATCCTGGAGAGTAAATCAGCAGATAATATGAAAGCTGCTGTAGAGACCTGTTCAGACAAGAAGCCATTGATATATGGCGCAAATGCAGAAAACTGGGAAGCTATGGCAAGTATTGCTAAAGAGAAGAGTTGTCCAATGACAATAAGCGCTTCTACCCTTGAGGATTTGGCAGATCTGACAGAAAAGATAAAGGGTGCTGGTGTTACAGACATCGTTTTGAACCAGGTTTCTGAAAGCACAAAAGAGGTTTTACAGGGCCTCACCAAAATAAGAAGAGCAGCGTTAAAAAAAGCATTTCGACAATTAGGTTTTCCTGCCATAACATATATGCCGAACCTTGAACCTGCTCAAGAAGTGGCTAGTGCAGGCATTTTCATAGCAAAATATGCGGGGATAGTAGTAGTTGATGCATGTGAACCGTGGCAGATTATGCCTTTATTAACAGTGCGTCAGAACATTTTTACCGATCCTCAAAAACCTGTACAGGTTGAGCCAAAACTTTACGAGGTTGGCCAGGTCGATGAAAATTCACCTGTTCTCTTTACTACAAACTTCTCATTGACATATTACACAGTTGAGGGAGAAGTGGAAGCAAGTCGTATACCGGCATATATACTTGCCGTTGGAACAGATGGTACTTCTGTCCTTACTGCATATTCAGGTGACAAACTAAACGAGGATGTGATTGCAAAGGCTATGGCTGATGCAAATATAGAGGAAAAAGTAAAGCATAAGAAGCTTATCGTTCCCGGCCTTGTTGCCATATTATCGGCAAAGATCCAGGAAAAAACAAAATGGGAAACGCTGGTTGGTCCTAAAGAAGCATCAGGGTTACCAACATTCCTTAAGACTAACTGGAATTAGAAATATTAAATTAAAATGCCTATCCTTCGACTCCGCTCAGGATGACGTAACTCTGAATATGCAGGAAACGTCACACTGAGCGGAGTTGAAGTGTTATCTTAATGCGATTGTCGGTTTTGTCCGGGCTAAGACTTTTTAATACCATGCCGTAGATTTCCACTTTAAAAGAACCATGTCAGAAAACAGTAATACATTTAAGATACATTTCCTGCCCAATGATACGATTGTAGATATCAACGATGGCAGCACAGTTCTTGACGCTGCTCACAAGGCAAATATTTACATTAACAGCATATGCGGAGGTGATGGCATATGCGGGAAGTGTAAGGTCATCCTCTCCAGTGGTACCGTAGACGCCCCTCCAACTAAGCTACTAAGCGATGATGAGGCTGGAAAGGATTATATCCTTGCTTGTGAAGCAAGTGTTACAAGTGATCTGCAGATTCTCATTCCCAAAGAAACGAGACTTGAAGGAAAGAAAATACTTCTAGATCAGAATGAGCAGCATTTTATGACATGGAAGGCAATACTTAATAAGGCAGAATTTAAAAACGATGCTCTCGTTAAAAAAATATGTCTTAAGTTGGAACCACCAACGATGGACGACAATGTTGCCGATCACGAACGGCTTTATCAGGCCATCATGATGAAACAGGGCATAGAGTTGAATGTTATGCAAACCGGTTATAGTATCCTAAAAAAGCTACCGGTTGTCCTGAGACAAAATGACTGGACAGTAACTGTTACACTTGGACATCGAGGAAGAATAATAGAGATTATTGATATACAGCCAGGTGATACCAGCAATACAAATTACGGAATAGCAATTGATGTTGGAACAACAACTGTAGTTGCAAGTCTGCTTGAACTGGAAACGTCAAAGGTAGTTGATTCAGAAGCTGTTTATAATACGCAGATGAAATATGGAGAGGACTACATTCAGAGGATAATGTATGCGATACAGAATGATGCGCTTAACGAAATGCAAAGATCTATCGTAACAGATATAAATACACTTATTTCTACATTAGTTAAGAGAAACAGTATTAATCTAGACGATATAACGGCAATCGTATGTGCTGGTAACACAGCAATGCATCACTTCTTATTAGGCCTGGATCCGGAACGTATCAGAAAAGAACCATATATTCCCACTGCCAACTTTATCCCGCCTATACGGGCGATTCAACTGGGCATTGACATAAATAGCCGTGGACTCCTTTACGCACTTCCAAGTGTGGCAGCTTATGTTGGTGCAGATATAACCTCAGGTGCCGCAGCCATAAGGCTGGACAGGGAGGAGATGCCGACTCTCTTAATTGATATTGGAACTAATGGTGAAGTAGTACTTGGAAACAAAGAGTGGATGGTATGCTGCTCTGCTTCTGCTGGACCGGCCTTTGAAGGAAGTGGTATCAAACATGGGATGAGGGCCGCAAAAGGGGCTATTGAAATAATACATATCACAAAAGAATTTGAAGTAAGTTGTTCTACCATTGGAAACGTTCCTCCGAGAGGAATATGCGGTTCTGGCTTACTGGACTGTATTGCCGAAATGTTAAGAAGCGGAATTATTGACAGATCAGGTAACTTTCAAAAAGGAATCGAAACAGACAAATTAAGAAAAAATGGTGATGAATATGAATTTGTCCTGGTACAAAAAGAAGATACAGGTATCGATAGTGAAATAGTGATATCACAGGCTGACATATCAAACCTGATCCGATCGAAGGGTGCTATCTATGCCGCAGTTGCACTCCTGATAGAGTCAATGGGTTTAAGCATAAGTGATGTACATTGTGTCTATCTTGCCGGTGGATT